>ENA-UPXC01000128-UPXC01000128.1-human-gut-metagenome-genome-assembly--contig:-NODE-128-length-117030-cov-13.921610_pt1 | contig 117030 bp, 102 predicted proteins | sample MGYA00250047_ERZ773371 | MGnify/ENA primary metagenome ERZ773371 (study PRJEB29103, sample SAMN06111975) | human gut metagenome | biome: human gut; feature: ankylosing spondylitis patient... | reverse complement strand
CTTTGGCTGGATTTTGTTTGAATTAAATAGTGGTTGTGGGGATTTGGGGGAGAGGGCAGAAGTTTTCTGCTTGCTCTTAAAATATTGTGAATAGATGTTTTGTATTTAAATGGAAGTGGTAATAAATTGATATTGATAACAACAGTCTGCTTTTTATTCTGAAATTATTGAAATATTACTGAGATAATCATTAAAAAAGCTAAATCATCCCTCTGCTCCCAGTCATTTTCGAGTAAGCAAAAGACATCAACTTCTGTCCCCCAATCCCCTCCTCCTGTTTAATTCACCTTCTCCAGCCACAGCACAGAAGCCATTGTCCCGAATAAGGCATATTTGTGGTCTCGGAGCAAGTGTTGGATGCGAGCGCATAAGCGAACATTCAACACGCAGCGACTAAAATCACAAATATGCCTTATTCGGGACAATGGCTTCGTCTGTAGTTTGCTTAATGAATTAAATAGTACCCCCCTTCATTTAATAGATATTTTCTATAAATCTACATGGTGTTCTCGATTGATAATTCTCCTCAATAGTAAGTATAATAGAGTTATTGAACACTGTTAAAATAGTATGTTTAACTAGTATTTTTAACTCAATTTTTTGTACTACGAATGACAATAATTTTTAGGAGGGTTTCATAATGAAAGACAAGTATACACATATTTTTGAGCCATTAACAGTTCGCACAATGACAATCAAAAACAGAATCTGTATGATGCCAATGGGAACAAACTATGGCGAGCAGAATGGTGAAATGAGTTTTCTTCACATTGATTACTATAGACAGCGTGCAAAGGGCGGCACAGGTCTCCTAATCGTTGAAAATGCAAACGTTGATTTCCCACAGGGTTCTAACGGTACTACACAGCTTCGTATCGATCATGATAACTATCTTCCACGTCTTTACAAGTTCTGCGAAGATATGCATCGTTATGGAACAAAAGTTTCTATCCAGATTAACCATGCAGGTGCTTCTGCAATGTCTTCCCGTATCGGCGGACTTCAGCCAGTATCCGCATCTAATATTCCATCTAAGACAGGCGGAGCTACTCCTCGTCCATTAACAAAAGACGAGATTCTCGCTATCGTAAAGAAATACGGAGAAGCTGCTAAGCGTGCACAGACTGCTGGATTTGATGCTGTTGAGATTCATGCCGGACATTCTTACTTAATCAGCCAGTTCCTCTCCCCTGTATACAATGACAGAACAGATGAATTTGGTGGAAGCATCGAAAACAGAACTCGTTTCTGCCGTATGATTATTGATGAAGTAAGAAGCCAGATTGGACCTCATATGCCAATCATGTTAAGACTTTCCGCTGATGAGTTCGTTAAAGGTGGAAACACATTAGAAGATACTTTAAAATATCTTGAATATTTAAATGATGAAGTAGATATCTTTGACGTATCTTGTGGTCTTAACGATTCTATCCAGTACCAGATTGATGCGAACTACATGAAAGATGGCTGGAGATCTTACATGGCTAAAGCTGTAAAAGAGAAATTCGGCAAGCCAGTTATCTCCATGGGTAACTACCGTGACCCACAGGTTGTAGAAGATACTCTTGCAAGAGGTGACTGTGACTTAATCGGTATGGGACGTGGACTTATCGCTGAACCTAACTGGGTTCATAAAGTAGCAAACGACCAGGAATGTATGCTTAGAAAATGTATTTCCTGTAACATCGGATGTGCCGGAAACCGTATCGGCGGAAACAGACCTATCCGTTGTACAGTTAACCCATCTGTTCTTGAAGGAGACACACATCTTGGACGTAAAGTAAACAAGAACTGTAACGTAGTTGTAATCGGTGGTGGTACTGCTGGTCTTGAGGCAGCATGTTCCGCAGCAGAAGTTGGATGTACTACATTCCTTCTTGAGAAAAAAGATGTTCTCGGCGGACTTGCTACAGAAATCTCCAAGATTCCTGCAAAACACCGTTTAAATGATTTCCCTGTATATCTTCAGAGACGCGCTGCTGCTCTTGATAACCTTTACATTTTCAAAAACGTAGAAGCTACTCTTGAAGTAATCGAAAAATTCAACCCACACATCATCATCTGTGCTACTGGTTCTGCTCCTCTCCTCCCACCTATCGCAGGACTTCATGAGAACATTGATAAAGAAGGCGGAAAAGTTGAATCTATCTTAAGCATGATCAAACATGTACCAGACTACCCAGAAGATATGACAGGCCAGAAAGTTGTTGTAATCGGTGGTGGTGCTGTAGGTCTTGACGTAGTAGAATTCTTCGCTCCAAGAGGTGCTGAAGTATCTATCGTTGAAATGATGCCAGCGATCGGACGTGATCTTGACCCTGTAACAAAGAACGATACAAAATGCATGATGGAAAAATACAATGTAAACCAGCTTACAAGCACAGCTCTCCAGGAAGTAAAAGAAGACTGCTTCGTTGTTAAGAGCCCAGAAGGTGAAGTTTACGAGCTTCCATTCGATCATGGATTCGTATGTCTTGGTATGAGAGCGCAGAGCAAAGTTTACGAAGAAGTATCCAAAGCTTATAAAGACACTAACGTTCGTGTTGAAAATATCGGTGACAGTGTAAGAGCAAGACGTATCATTGACGGTACATTCGAAGGACGTAACATTGTCTTCACATTAGAGCAGAAGGGATTTTTATAAAATCTGATTGTTGAATTAAATAGAACCGCCTACTCATCCCAAATGTGACCTCGGAGCAAGTGTTGGATGAGTAGGTGGTTCTATTTTTTTGACTTCTTTAAATTGAAGTAATTAGATTTTATAGTTGTGAATATCTGAGGATTCACCAGAGATTTTTTCATTTTCTGAGTAGGTTAAAAACTATTTCCTGTCTTTACAGCCTCTTAAATTATATTCTTTTCCATTTAATATCGCATTTATAAGATTTTCTCCCTGATATTCTAATTTGAGTGAAAAGAATGGTTCATTTTCTGCGAGGAGTCTTAAAAAAATTTTATCACCTTCCCATATATTTAAATCTTTGATTTTGTCCTTTTCTACCCAGACAAGTTCTCCTTCATCGCATGCTCCGATTTCTCCAATATATTTATCTGAAGTGTAGAGACACATGTATTCATCTTCCCATTTATCAGAGATAAACGTCACAATTCCACGGAATTGATAATTAACCAGTTCTAATCCTGTTTCTTCTCTTACTTCCCTTAAAAGACAATCTTCTGGACTTTCGCCTTCTTCAAAATGTCCTCCTACCCCAATCCATTTGTCTTTATTCCCATCTTTCTTTTTTGATACTCGATGAAGCATTAGATATTGATTTTCTTTTTCTATATAACAAAGTGTTGTGAAATTCATTGCTGTTCCCTCCTCATGGTCTTTAAACAAAATTATAGCATTCTTAATCTACTTCTTAAATAGTAATTTGCCCGGGGAAAGTAAACAGACGAAGGCTGAGAAGCAAATCACAAATATAGAGGTTAGACTCTCTTTGGAGGGGCGTCTCTTTGCCTGCGGCAAATTATTATTTATTGAGGACAAAATCCCAAAAGTGTTATATAATACTTTTGGCTATGATATATAAAGATTAGGAGATGATTTCATGCATATCAGCATTCTTCTCATGGAACAAATCATACAGCTTTTTCTTATGATTTTCATGGGATTTTTAATTGTAAAAGCGAAGCTTCTAAAAGCAGAGGATAGCAAAATATTATCTGTCATTGTACTCTATCTTATTGTGCCTTGCGTGATTATCAATGCTTTTCAGGTGGATTATACGAAAGATACGGTGCAGGGATTGTTGATTGCTCTGGCAGCTTCGGTTTTAACACAGATTGTTCTCTTAATCGTGATTTCTGTTTTCGGAAAGTTGATTCATTTAAATGAAGTAGAAGTTGCCTCTATTTATTATTCAAATTCCGGAAACTTAATCGTACCGATTGTAACATTTATTCTTGGAAAGGAATGGGTTCTTTATGGCTGTGTTTTTATGAGTGTACAACTTGTATTTATATGGACACATTGCAAGAAAATTATTAGCAGGGAGCCTTCTTATGACTGGAGAAAGATTGTATTAAATATTAATATGATTTCCATCGCAATCGGCATTGTTCTTTTCCTGACTAGAATACACTTACCTGAAGATATTAACTCTACATTAAGTGCAGTTGGTTCCATGATTGGACCTGCAAGTATGATTGTAACCGGCATGCTTTTTGCCGGCATGGATTTCAAACAGATTTTTGCAAATAAACGAGTATATTTCGTTTCGTTTTTACGCTTAATTATCATCCCTGTAATCGCACTTTTTCTTATCAAATGCAGTCAGCTTTCCACATTTTCTTCAAATGGAAATAAACTCATGTTGATTGTCTTTCTTGCAATTATCACACCATCTGCTTCTACCGTAACGCAGATGTGTCAGGTCTATGGGAATGACTCACAGTATGCCAGTGCGATTAATGTTGTGACAACTCTGTTTGCTATTATAACAATGCCTGCAATGGTAATGCTGTTTCAGATGGTCGTCTAACCAGACAATCTTATAGAAAACAACTTTTTACAGGACAGTGAAATAAATTACTATTATCTTACTTCAAAAAATAACTTTTTAAGAACTTTCAAATAGATTAAACTTTTTAAGGAGATGATTTATATGGTACTCAAACAACTAAAACCTATCTTTTTCGCCCTGCTTGCAGCAATATTTTATGCAATAAATGTTCCTTTTTCCAAACAGCTGCTACAGGACGTACCTCCAACATTTATGGCATCCTTTTTATACTTTGGTGCAGGTATTGGAGTCGGTATCCTGTATCTGTTCCATTGGAAAAATGAAAAGCCGGAAGAACGTCTTAAAAAAGAGAATTTCCCTTACACGATCGGCATGATACTATTAGATATTTCCGCTCCTATTTTTTTAATGTTCGGAATCAGTATCGGTTCTTCTGCAAATGCCTCTCTGATGAGCAATTTTGAGATTGTTGCGACTACATTAATTGCCTTATTATTATTTAAAGAAAATGTATCCAGAAGACTTTGGACTGCTATCGGTTTTATCACTATTTCAAGCATTAGAGTATCTTCTTATATATTCGTGCCCAGAGAGATTTAGGTGCAGCCAAAACAAGTGCCTACTATTCCGTAGCACCTTTTGTTGGTACTTTTCTTGCTTTCATAATCAATGGAGAAACATTGTCCATTGCCTACCTTATTGGACTATTCTTTATGATTATTGGTACAATATTTGTAGTATCAGATACTCTCGTGAAAAATCACAGCCATCTGCATACGCATTTAATTACGCACACACATGATGGGTCTACTCATATACATACCATTACTCACGAACATAGCCATGATCACTTTTTATCTACAAATGTACATACACATCACCATGCACATGCTATTTTAAAGGAGAAGCAACATTTATGAAATCTGAAATCGAATGGAACCAAATGATGGAAGGAAAATTATATAATCCATACAAAGTTGGAGATGATTCCTGGGAAAATATTCGCGCAGCCTTAAAGCTCTTTAATGAATCTGAATTCTGGAAAGACAATTCCGCTCTGGAGAATTTAAAACAGTTTTTAGGTGCAGCACCAGACGATCTGGTACTGACTCCACCTGTATACTTTGACCACGGAGACCGTATTTTCTTTGGTAAACATTTTTATGCAAATACCGGTCTGACTATCCTTGATGAGAATAAAGTAACTTTCGGAGACAACGTCTTTCTCGCCCCTCATGTGAGTATCTATACTGCCGGACATCCAATTGATGCCGCAATCCGAAATACCAATGTAGAATATGCCAAACCGGTAACGATTGGCTCTGATGTATGGATTGGCGGAAATGTGGTTATCAATCCTGGGGTAACGATTGGAAGTAATGTTGTGATCGGCTCCGGTTCTGTCGTGACAAAGGATATTCCGGATAATAGCGTTGCGGCAGGGAATCCCTGTAAAGTTATACGATCAATCACCTCGGAAGATGCAGAATACTGGCGAACACAATATGAGGAATATATCAATTTAATTCATTAACAATAAACAGACGAAAATATTGTTCTGAATATCAACCTTACCAATGGTCCTACCAAAAATACCTACAGACAAAGTGCTACCGGAAAGCACTGGCAGGCAAGTTGTATCCACTGTGGAAACCAGTTTGCTCCTTAATTCAATAGAACGGATTATGAATTCATTACTAAGGCAGCCATGAGAAGTCTTATCAAAGACACAAAACAGATAAAATCAAAACTGAAATAATATAGCACATATCGCAGCAAGAAACAAAACAGCCAGAAAGCCCTTAAATAAAGGCTCTGTGGCTGTTTTTTATCCTCGCAACTGTCAAATATAAGAATATATCATATCTGTTTTACAATTTACTTATTATAATAATTACAACAAAAAAAATATAAAAATCATATTTTTCAGACAGACAAAATATAAAAATTATTGTATAATGAATATGGCTTATGACAGGCATGAATGTATTGAAATATTTACCCCCAGCAATAATAAGCATTCTACATAATTTCTTATATTTTAATATTTTCTATTTTAATCTCTCTCCATCTTTAAATGCTGTTCCAATACGTTTACCCAATGTATAATATCCTGATTCTGAAGTATCATAAGTAATTGGGGAAAATTTGTTTAATGTAATTTTCCCTTCATTCGAAAGAATACTTTCATCAGCAAGAACATTTACAATTCTTGCAAGATACATATCTCCTTCAATTATATTTAATAGTTCACATTCTAATGCCATTGGTAACTCATTAATAACAGGTGCATCAACATATTTGCTTTTTGTTGTTGTAAATCCTGCTTTCTCCATTTTATCTGGTTCGTTATTTGCAGATACTATTCCTACATAATCACAGGAAAGCATATGCTCTTTATCTCCTATGCTAATAGTAAATGCTTTACGCTTCATAATATTGTCTGTTGTTTTATGTGCTGATAAATTAATAATAATTTTATCTTTTCCAACAATTCCTCCCCATGCTGCATTCATCGCATTTGCTTTTTTATTTTCATCATATGTTGCAATAATAAGTACCGGCTGCGGAAATACCAGCGGTGCTACACCTAAATTTTTCTTCATGTTTATTTCTCCATTTCTAAAAATTCTAACCGTGAGCTTTTACAATATAAAATACTTCTCCATACCTAACCAAAACGAGGCTATGACAGCGTATTAAGGGATTTTATGCTATCATAGCCTCTGGAGGTGAGTATTAGAGAATAATGACTAATATACTATTTAAAAGTAGGGTTTAACGCTTTTGTAACTTCTACATATTTATTGTAGACATTTTCATAAATTTCTTTATTATCAGGATTAGGGTAATATGTTTCTTTAATTGTAACGAATTTTTCCATAGCTTCATCAATGGAATTCCACATTCCATTTGCCACTCCGGCAAGTATTGCACAGCCCATACAAGGAGTACTTTCACTATTGTTGATAACTTTTACTGGCATATCAAGAATATCCGCTTTAATCTGACACCATGCCTTGGATTTAGAACCCCCTCCAAGTGAACGGATTTCTGTCATTGTGGCTCCTAATTTTTCTTCACATTCCAGCATACGTTTTAATGCAATTGCAAGACCTTCCATAATTGCTCTTATAAAATGTCCTCTCGTGTGACCTGCATTAATTCCATAATATACGCCTTCTGCTTTTTCATTCAGTTCAGGAATGCCTGATCCCTGAAAATAAGGCAACATGATTAATCCATCTGCACCTGCCGGTGTTGCTTTTACCATTTCATCCATCTGCGTATATGCATTCAGACCTGTCTGCTCTTCGACCATCTTTTCTGCTTCACAAAAGATGTCTCGATACCATTTCATAATAATAGAACCTGTACAGTATGGCTGATACATATATTTTCCAGGAATTCCACTACATAAAGTTGGTACATCTCCCTGCGAATCAGGATTTAATGCATCAATTGTTGCAACAGTAACCAATGCAGAACCTGTACTTTCTGAAGCAATTCCCGGCTTTGTATTTCCAGCACCAATTGCTCCACAGCCCTGATCAAATGCTCCAACATTTATTTTTGTTTCCGGATTAAGACCAAATTCCAATGCAGCTTCTCTGCTGATTGTTCCAAGCTCTGTTCCAGGTTCTACAAGTTTCGGAAGATATTCTTCTTTAATTCCTGCAAATTCCAGCATTTCATTCCAATAACATCGGTTTGTAATATCAAAAAATCCATGGTCACTTGCTGTAGAATGGTCTGTATAATATTCACCGGTAAGTCTGTAGATGAAGTAATCTTTTATCTGGGCAAACATTCTTGTCTTTTCAAAAATCTCAGGAGTTTTATTTTTTACGGCTAGTATCTTACTTACCGGGTGAATCGCATAAATTCCATCGAATCCAACTTTATTTATAATATCTTTTTTATCAAAATGTGCTGTTAAATACTCGGCTTCTTTCGTCGCTCTTGTATCCATCCATGCGATAACTTTACACAAAGGCTCGTTATATTTATCAAGAAATACACAAGTTTCTGCGGTAGAAGAAAATCCAACACATTTTATATCTGCTACATCCACTTTTGCATCTTCTACTGCACCTTTTATTGATTGTGTAAAAGCATTAATATATAACTGCAAATCTGCTTCTACTTCTCCTGTCGGAAGAGTTGTAAGAGGATATTCACTTGTCTTTGTTCCGTAAATTTTACCATCTTCACCGATAACAGCACCTTTTATTGCCGTAGTTCCAATATCAATGCCCAAAATATATCTCATAGCTTCACTCCTTCCCAATATATACTTTTATATTTCAAGTCGAACGTCCGTGAGACTTGGCGCGTGATTCTGGTCAGCGAAGCTGACATGTTCCTATCAGAATCACTGTGCATCCTCGCGGAGCGTTTATCATAATTTTGCAATCATTCTTCAGATATTCTATATTATTTTTTTCATATCCTGAAGTATTACATTCTATTTCTCTTCTTCTGCAATTTTGTCTGCATTAATCTCCATCCATAAATCTGCATTCTTAATACCAAGCTTTTTCGGATTAAAGACTGGTTTCTCTATTCCCGCTTTTCTCTGTGCAGTATAATCATCATGAATTTTCTTAATTGTTGGTGACATAATCAAAAGCACTATAACATTGAACCATACCATAAGCCCTACACCTACCTCACCAGAGGCAAAGCTTGTAGATGCCGACTGTACTGCGAAATAGAAGAAAATCAAAGGCATAACAACTCTTAAAGCCCAAATTGCTCTTTTTCTTGTTTTTGCGGACTGCTTATACAGTATATATGCAATCGCTGTTTCACCCTGGTAGTAATAATTTAATAATGTCGTAAATGCAAAGAAAAATAAGAAAAAGGCAAGTAATGTAGCACCGATTCCACCTGGGAAAATAGAATTAAGAGCTTCCTGTGTCCATGCAATACCAACTTCTGCATATCCACCTGCTACATCTACAGAACCGCTTGATATATGAATCAATGTTCCTGCTGAATCCTGTACATTAAAACAATCTGTTAAGATAATAATAAGAGCCGTACAAATACACACAAATACATCAATATATACAGAAAAAGAATTTACAAGTCCCTGCACACCCGGATGTGAGCATTCCGTTGCAGAGGCTGCCGGAACTGCTTCTCCCATTCCAGCTCCTGAGGAATTCACCGATCTTTTTACTCCCCATAAAACTGCTGTGCCTAATAATCCACCAAATAAGGCATTCGCACCAAAAGCACTGGATATAATAAGTCCAAACGCTGCCGGAATTTCTTTTATTCTCATAATCATAACGATTACTGTCATAAGAATAAATCCAATTGTCATAAATGGAACAATTAATTCTGCTGTTTTGGCGATACGCTTAATACCACCCGAAATTACTATAAAAAGTAATACTGCAATAATCGCTCCCGTAATATACTGTGAGATGCCCAGACTGTTTTTAAATCCACTTGTAATAGAAAATGCATGTGGAGCTACTGTAAGAATTGGGACACAAATAAATGTTAATACAGCATAAATAATAGCAACTGGTTTTAATCCAAGCCCTCTTTCAATGTAGTAATAAGCACCTCCACGATACTCTCCATCCTGTTTAATCTTATAACATTGTCCTAACGAACATTCTGCATAAGAAATTGCTGTATCCAGAATAGATGTAACAAGCATCCAGAAAACAGCTCCCGGTCCTCCACTGAAAATAGCCACTGCTACACCAGCTACATTTGCTGTACCTACACGATAGCCGATTACTGTACAAAATGTTGCAAATGGAGAAATCCCTGCTTCAGAATCACTTGCTCCAAATAAAAGCTGCACCTGATGTTTGATATTTCTGATCTGAACGCCTTTTAACATAACCGTAAAAAACACTGCTGAACCTAAGATTAAAAATATTATCGGATTAGACCAGACAATATTGTCTAACGTAACAAAAAACCTGCTCATCACAATCTCCTCTTTTGTTTAATCCAAGCAGACATAACCCTCCCTATGTCTTTAGAGTGTGTTTGAAAAACACTTCCTACAAGATGTGCATTACAAATTTATAAAAATAATTTAAACACACTCTACTACGGTATAAACATAATAAAATAACTTCATTATCATTTACTATTCTATTATATCAAGGGGGAGTGAAAACTCCCACCTTAATTAAGCATATTTCTCAATTACCAGTCGTGTTCAAACATCTCTTCCTGTGCTTCGATATCAAGAGAAGTATATCCTGTTAATTTAATCGGTCTGACCGGTCCTCTCTTTGTTGCCTGTGGTACCTGTGATGGCGCTACCCCAAGCTCTGCAGCGATAATTCTTTCAATTGTCTTGGCGCAATTTCGTCCCTGACATAATCCCATACCAGCACGGAGCAATCTTTTTACTTCATTAACACTTGTGGCACCAGCACGAACTGCCTCGATAACTTCTGCTTTCGTGATTTCCTCACAGCGGCATACATACATTTCATTGTTGTCAATTGCATCAATCACTTCTTTTTCTACCGATGAATTTTCTTCTTCTGAAGCGATTCTCTTTCCATCTACAGAAATATTACGTATTTTCATTCCGTATCCTTTTGGAACTTTTACTTCTATGACTGCTGTTCTGTCATTTTTCTTTATCATGACAACGCGAAGAACTACTGCTTTCGCAAGATATTTTCCATCTCTTCCAAGTCCATATACTTCCTGATTTTTCTCAGGCAATGGATAATATTCATATGGGAGTGTTACTGTATCGTATTCTTCATTAGACATATCAACTAAGAAGCAGGCCTGTCCTGGACACTGTGCTACACAAAGACCACATCCTATACATTTTTCAGAATCCACTACTGGGAGATTTGTTATTGGATTTCCAATAGTAATGGCATGATGAGGACAAGCACTTTCACATGGATTACATGGAATATTCTGCTTACATTCGATCACTACACATTTTTTATTATTAAGAGTTTCCATTCCCGGAAATCCCGGAATATCCATAACTTCTTCTAAATCTAAAAATCCATTTTTAGCAAGCACTGTTATTCACCTTCCATTCTTCCATCTGCTCTATTATCTGTTCCTTCGCATCATGACGTCCGGCACCAAATGGTCCTGTTCTAAGCTGATCTAACGAATTCCATACATTATCCTTCGCTTCTTTTGCTGTCTGGACATCTATTTTACCAAGTGCTTCTGCTGCTGCGATTCCTGCAAGTTTTCCTTCTTCAATCGCAGAGGAAGCCTCTTCTACTCCTGAAGAATCTCCGGCAACATAAATACCTTCTTTTGTTGTTTCCATATTTCGATCATGCATTGGTACCTGCACCCCAAGTCTTCCAGCATTAATGAGTGTAACATCTGCCATAGATGGAAGTCCAATGTCTGGAGTAAGTCCTACAGCAATACCAATAACATCACATTCTATAAACTGTTCTGTTCCAGGAATTGGCTGAAATTTATTATCAACTTCTGCAACAATAGCTCCCTTTACTCCTGACATATCTTCATTTGGTACTGCTTCTATAATGGTATGTCCTACATATAATGGAACTCCTGCTCTACGGACTTTACCTGCATGCACACCATAACCTCCAAGCTGAGGAGCTGCCTCAACTATGCCGGCTACATCTATTCCTGCCTGAAGGAGCTGATAAGTAACGATCAATCCTACATTACCCGAACCAATCATTAGGACTCTTTTACCAACAGAAACTCTATGTACATTAATCATTGTCTGAATAGCTCCGGCTCCTACAACTCCCGGAAGTGTCCATCCTGGAAATGCCAATGGATTTTCACCCGCACCTGTTGCCATGATAATTTTTTTTGGATGAACAATCAATCCTTCTTCTCCATTCACAGCAAGGGCTACACCTTCTCCATTTGGATAAAAACCATAAGCAACGGTGTTAAGCATTACCTCTACACCTAACTTTTCTACTTCTTCCAGAAGTTCCGTTCCGATATCTACACCACGAACACCAGCTTTATGTCTTCTGGAACCAAAAAATTTATGAATCTGTTTGAACAACTGTCCACCAGGTTTATTGTTTTCATCAACTACAAGCACTTCCGCACCATATTTTGCTGCTTCAATTGCTGCGGAAAGTCCTGCAGGACCTGCGCCAATAACGAGAATTTCAACTTCTTTATTCATCTACGCTTCCTCCCATTTTCCAAGACCATCCTGTGTCTCAACAACCATACCTGCCTCTACCGGCGTTACGCATGTACGAACATTTGGATCACCATTTACAGTCATTACACAGTTTGTACATCGACCAATTCCGCAAAAATATCCTCTTGGTTCATGGTGTTTCGGACTGATATTTGCTACTTTAATGCCACTTGCAAGAAGTGCAGAAAGTATTGGCTCTCCTTCTACTGCTGGGATTTCTTTACCATCAACAATGATCGTAACCATTTTTTTCTCTTCAAGATCTCCCAAAATAATATGATTTTCTATTCTGGACATGTCTCTTCCTCCCTTATCTAACTTTCTTTCACATTAAAATATTCTTCTCCGTTCATGCATTTGATTGCATGAGCTGCCGCACCTGGTCCAATGCAGTATCCGCAAAAGCCTGTTACTGCATAGTAAACTCCTGGATATTTTTCAACCTGTCCAATATACGGAAGTCTTTCTGGTGTAAATCCTTCAAATCCTGACCAGCTTCGTAATATATTTAATTTTTTTACGGAAGGGATGATGTTCTGTGCCTCTCTTACATTGAAGCAGAGTCCATTAATAGAAACATCTTTTTTTGTATCATTAACATTAAGATTACCATATCCCTCACGACCACCACCAATTAAGATAGAACCTTCTGCTGTCTGCTTCATTGTCATTGTTGGCGTAGTAATTGTATAATCAATAAAATGAGGAGCTTTCTCCGTTACTGTAATCATGTTATGTTTTTCTTCTAACTCAATATGAACTCCCATCTGGTCTAATAACCACGGAGAACGGATACCTCCTGTAATCAGAATTTTCTTTGCATAAAACTGTTCATTATCTGCATAAGCAATATATCCTTCTCCATCTGATGATGGTTCAATTTTTTTAATAAACTGATGATCATAAAACTCGCAGCCCATACTCTTCGCTTTCATAAGAATAGCAACGCCAGCCTTTAAAGGATTAGAATATCCTGACATCGGACTGAAATTAGCAGCAATAACATTGTCACAAATATATGGTATTTTTTCTTTGACCTGTTCTTTATTTAATCGCTCTATTGGAAGATTATGCTTTTTAAATGTTTTTTCCTGTGCATCAAGCATTGGCAAATCTTCTTCTCTTAAAACACAGTAGAGTCCTCCAGTTCGATGATATCCACAGTCAATACCATCCTGATTTTGAAACATATCCCATAATTCCGCTGCTAAAATATGCATTGGTAAAGATTTCGGAGGCTGCTGGAGAAGTTCCATTCCTCCAGCATTTACTCCGGAAGCCTCATTACACGGATAGCTTTTATCAACTACTGTAACCTTTTTTCCATCTTTTGTAAGCAGGTAGGCTGCACTACATCCAACAATACCGGCACCAATAATTAAATATTCTGTCTGTTTCACAAGAAACCTCCTCCTTGTATATCGTACTATTTACACATTTATATTCTATATCGCACTATACTTTATTCCAGTTTTGATCAAACTCCAATCGTCCCGATCAAACTTTCTTTACATCTTGTTCGTCTTAGCCAACTCTTTAATCTGACTCCATTCTACAACCATAGCTTTATCTTCCGCACTGATTTCACGACGTGGGCGGCGGCAGATTCCCTCATCAAATCCTATAACTTCTGTCAGGATATGTTTTACAGCCTGTGTTGGAGCTGGATAACGCTCTGTCATATTAACTACCGGATAAAGTTTCTTATAAATTTCAAGGCCTTTCTGATAGTCTTTCTCAATAATCATCGCATTATGAAAATCTGCTGATAACTTAGGAAGAATATTTGCTGTCATACTGATCCATCCAACAGCACCTGTTGCATAAGCCTGATATAGTAAGTAATCGCATCCACAAAGAACATTTTTTTCTTCTTCTGCCTGTTCTGCTTCAAAAATAAAATCTGTCATTACATCGATAACCATAGAAGCATCTTTTACGATTTTTACATGCGGAAGCTTATACAGTTCTTTCATTGTCTCACGAGTAATTCCTGATGTTACATTCGGATTATTGTAAACCATAATATCAAGATCAGAATTGTCATTTAAGTATGTATAGTGGTCGATAATTTCTTCCTGGGACTGATTATAGTAGAAAGAAGGAAGAACCATAGCCGCATCTGCACCAGCCTTATAAGCGTTATTCATTAACGCGCAGGCATCTTCAACTCTCTCTCTTGAACATCCAACAATAACAGATGCTCCTCGCTGTTTAATGTATGGAACCATAATATTTACATATTCCATATGTTCTTCGAGTGACATACTCTGGTATTCGCCGGCTGCCATTAAAACACCGATTCCTCCAATGCCATTATCCATCATCCAGTCAGCGTGTTTTTTCGCTACTTCATAATTAAAACTTCCGTCTTCGTTCATTGGGGTAACCATAGCTGGAAATACGTGTGCATATTTTTCTAACATCTTTTTTCTCCTTTTCTTTGTTCAATATTTTTATTTATAACTTCTTTATAGTTTTTATTTTTGAAGATTTATATGGCAGTTGATTTTAAAATGTTTCTATTTTTTCAAATAATCAAGAACAAATTCTAAATTTTCTCTAAATGTTCCATCTTTTACAAAGTTTGCGTTAAAAAGTGCGCTTCCCATAGTATATTCAGCAACGCCTGCCTCTTTCATCTCATTCATACGTTCTACATTTCCAACGCTACCAGCAATGCAAACTTTATCTGACCCAATAGCCTCTACCACTGCTTTTGTAAGTTCTATCGGATTCCCATCTACATAGCGGTAAGCTGTCAGGTCTACACCAGTTGCACCTTTTGCAATACAATCTTTTGCAGAAGCAACAATCTCATCAATCGTTCCTGAAAGAGCTACTGGACTGCCACCTACTGTTCCACAAAATGGCGAATATTTAAGATTATGTTCCTTCGCATATTCAAATACAGAATCAAATGGAAGTGCACCTGTCAGATAATCAAATCCACATTCGTAAGCGAGTTTTGCTCCTTCCAGACAGCCTTCCTCCGTATAAGTAACAACCTCGATGTAGGTTTCCTTTCCTGCATCTTTCATTTTTTTTGCAAGTTGAATCATTTCTTCCTTTGGAAGACCAACGTCTTTAAAACCCCACTTTTTTGCCGGAAGATCTTTACAGCTTTCAAATACCTCCTCTGCATTTGTTACAGTAATGTCATTGTTTGTCAACATAATGATAATTTCTGGATTCATATGTTTCCCTCCTGCGTTTTATAACATTTGCTGTTGTTTTTTGTTCTTGTGTCATCATTATACATCACATTTCATCGTTTTGCAATCGTTTTCAATCGTTTATAGTCAGTTTCGGCGATAATAATAATTTTTCTTCATCATTTTTGTGCTAATTGACGAATTTTATCATCGTTTCATCGCTATTAATTGTTTTTCCACTTGTGCTTTCATCGTTTTATTGCTATAATAATGATGAATAAACAATCGTTTTATAAATTCGAATAAAGGAAGTGATAGAATGGCAAAGCAAACAACAGACTCTTTTCCAGAGGAAAGGGAAGAAATTATTTTAGATGTACTGCAACGCCAGGGAAAAATCCGCGTTACCGAAGTATGTGATATTTTATCCATTGCACCCTCCACCGCCCGTCTTCTTTTGCAAAGTATGCAGGATAAAGGATTACTTCAGCGGACGCATGGTGGTGCAATTCCTGTAGATAAACCAGAACAGCCAAAATCAACAAGAGATTTCTCTGAAATTGAAAATTATGAAGCCAAATTAAAAGTTGCCAGACTTGCTGCTTCTACAATAAAAAATGGGGATTATATCGCCATTGGCAGTGGAACTACAACTTATCTTCTTGCAACATGCCTTCACGATAGACAAGATCTTACCATCGTAACTGACTCTTTCCCTGTTGCCCACGAATTATTGCATGATGACGGTATTACTCTTTACATTGCCGGAGGATGGATAATGAAACGAAACAGTTCCTGCCGAGGTTTATCCGCCGAACGCTTTTTTAAAGAATTAACTGTCGATAAATCATACTGTGGTGCTGATTCTATCAACGTTAATGTTGGCACATCCTCTGTTGACTTTGATCCCCGGACAGAAATATGTGTATCAAAATGCGGTGTTCAGCGTTATGTTCTGGTAGATTCCAGTAAATTTAATGTACGTCCATTTATAGATAAAGTTATGAAAATAGAAGATATTCATCATGTTATAACCAATGATGATGTAAGTAAAGAAAATATTGATGCATTAAAGGCATCTGGGGTCGATGTCCTTTTAGCGTAATAAGACTTAGTTATTATGAAACAGGCTATAGTAATTGGAACTTATTTCTATATTATCAGTATATTTTATGATAAAAAAAGGCTTGTCATTCCGGATATAATAATCCGTAATGCAAGCCTTTGTGCAACCTTTATCTGACATTTTACATCCTCTAAACCCGATGCAAACAGCTCTTCATCCCACGAAGTTACATTACTCATTAAATTTTTTGCAAGTATGCTCTATCATACTAATCACATGAGTTTTGCTTCGCAAATCAGAAGCTAATTCACTTTCCAGTTTTCAAAAATATCTGAGGATTCTTTTAAAAATTCGTAAGATATTTTTATCTCACTATCTGTTTCTGTTTTATCTTCTTCCAGAATCGGCCACGGATTACATCCACCTGCGCTTTCACCGATCTGATTCATTGTAAAAGAATTACCACAGTTCACAGAAACTTCATTTCTTAGATGCGTAAAGCTGACGAAACGGATGAAGCCTGAGAATCAAATAATCCGTATTTGTGACTTGACCAGCTATACAGTTGAATCCCAAAAAGATGCTCTTGTGCAGAGGCTCATAAAACTGATATAATATTATATAAACAAAAGATATATATCATGAGAGGAGGGATTACATGCCAAAGTTAAAAGAAGATTATACTAAGCAGGAGAAAATAAATGGTGTAGTATATAATATGTCTCCTTCTGCTAATTATCGCCATAGTATAGTAAATGGAAATATATATGGAAAGTTACGGGAGGGATTAAAAGGCAGTTTATGTCTTGCTTTTATGGAGAATCTTGATTACAGATACCATGTAGAAAAGAACGATGATTATGTTATTCCTGATATTATGGTTATTTGTGACCGTAAATATTTAAAAGGAAGTGCTTATACAGGTGTTCCACGTTTTATTGTAGAGACTTTATCGCCTGCGACTGCCTTAAATGATAAGACTATCAAGAAAGACATATACCAGAATGCAGGCGTAAGTGAATATTGGATCGTGTCACCAAAAGAACGGGCAGTAGAAATATATTATCTGGAGGATTCCGTATATGTATTAAAGTATTTTTATATATTACAGGACGATACGGAAGAAGAAGGGTATAACGCTGATACAATAATCACGTTACGAGACTTTCCACATATAACAATGGCATTAGAAGAAATATTTGAGAATGTGGAATAGATGTATAATAAATAGTAATTTCCTCCCCAGCCAAAATACAGCCCTCTTTTGATAAATAAAGCATATTTGTGGCCTCGGAGCAAAGGTTGGATGTGAGCGCGTTTACGCGAACATTCAACCTGCAGCGACTAAAGTCACAAATATGCTTTATTTATCAAAAGAGGGCGTCTCCCTTGCCTGCGGCAAATTCCTATTTACCCATATAAAGGTCTACAAGCTTATCTCCTGCCTGTTTACGGATGGAATCGTATACCGGCTGGCATTTTTCCTGCATTTGTTTCCAGGTTTTCTGGTCTACATCTACAATCTGCATACCTTCGTCTTCAAGAACCTTCTGCCGTTGTACACGACGGTCATCGGCGGATTCACGGGCTTTTTCCTGGGCTGTTTCTGCAGCCTGGTCAATAATCTTCTGCTGTTCTTTTGTCAGTCCCTGATAGAATTCATCACTGACAATCAATGTTGTGTAATCAGGTACGGCATTGGTACTGATTAAATATTTCTGCTGTTCATAGAGTTTTGCACTTACGATAATCTCGTAGGCATTCTCCTGGGCATCGATTGTTCCCTGCTGGAGTCCGATGTATACTTCGGAGAAGCTCATTGGAGTTGGATTAGCACCCATCTGTTTCCAGAACTGAAGATGATATGCGTTCTCCATTGTACGGATTTTCTGCCCTTTGAAGCTTTCTATTCCTGTAAATGGTTTGGCGCTGGTCATTACACGAAAACACTGGTCTGCGATTCCAAGTAAATCATAGCCTGCACCTTTATAAATTTTCTGAATTTCTTTCTGGAAATCAGCATTATCAATCGCTTTACGTGCATCATCAATGTTCTCAAATACACATGGAGTATCAAATACACAAAGCTGCGGCATGAAACTTACCTGTGGTGCCGGAGACTGTACAACGAATGGGATGTCTCCGTCTTTACAGCTCTCCATGAGTTCTCGGTCACCACCTAATGTACTCTGTGGGTAAACATTGATTTTCATTTTACCATCACTGAGTTTTTCTACTTCTTTTGCAAACTGTGTCGCAAAAATATGTGTAATAGTATCTTCTGTACTACAGGTTGCCAGAGGCCATGCATATCTCTGCTCCCCTTCTACGCTTGATTTTGCTGCCTTACCACTTGCCTTAGAATATCCGAAGAATACAGTTCCTACAGTAATAACGACAAGAACAACTGCAAGGATAACGCTTGTAAATTTTCCTTTCATTTTGCTTCTCCTTTCCTATCCTAAAGCAGACACAGACTAATCTGTGGAATAAATGTAATAAGTAACAATGCAACTAAAAAGAAACCAATGAGTGGCATTGCTCTTTTTGCGATATCCACAACCGGAATATCGGTAAGAGAACTTGCTACGAAAAGGTTTACACCGATTGGTGGTGTAACAAAACCAATCGCTAAGTTTACAACCATCATAACACCAAAATGAATTGGGTTCATTCCAAAGCCCTCTACAATTGGAAGAAGGATTGGTGTAAGGATAAGGATGGCAGGAGTAGTATCCATAACCATACCTACAAGTAATAATACAAGGTTGATTACAATTAATACAACAACCTTACTTGTAAAATGAGCAAGAATCCATCCACTGATAAGCTGTGGAACCTGCATCAGTGTAAGTACTCTGGAGAATGCTATGGATGCTGCCAAAATAAATAAGATTGGCGCATATGTTCTTACTGCTTCTACAAATACATCATAAACTTTCTTAATCGGAAGTGATTTGTAAATAAAAATACTGACAATCAGTGAGTAGAATACAGAGATAACGGCTGCCTCTGTAGGAGAAGCAACACCGGAGTAAATACAACCGAGAATGATGACTGGAGACAGCACCGCAAAGAAACTGCTCTTAAATACTTTCCAGAGTCCCTGTTCATGAAGGGCATCAATCTTTGCATTAATCTTTTCTTTATCTTCTCCATGTTTCTTACAGTAAAATACAGCATATACCATTAAAAGCAGTCCGATAAGAACTCCTGGAACGATACCTGCAAGGAAAATGTCACTTACAGAAGCTCCAGATGCCATACCATACATGATGAATGGGATACTTGGCGGAATAATAACACCAAGACTTCCTGCTACTGCAACTAGGGCAGTACAGAACTTTTTATCGTAGCCAAGTTCTACTAACAGCGGAATTGTCATACTACCCACAGCGGCAACTGTGGCAATTCCTGAACCGGAGATGGCTCCGTAAAACAGACAGGTTATTACTGCCGCACATGGCAGACCTGCTGTACGTTTTCCAATGAAAAATGAAAATAAATCAAAAAGTCTTTTTGAGATTCCACCTCTTGCCATAATGATACCGGATAAAATAAACATCGGTACTGCAAGGAGTGGGAAACTGTCGATTCCACCAAACATAGAACGGATAACATAGGAAGCACTCGCTGTAAAAGACGGATCAAATACTCCCGGTAATACTGCAACCAGACCAAGTGATACAGAGATAGGAATCGCTATTAATAAAAATACAAAGAATAATATAAATACTACTAATGGTGACATTCTTTATTTCTCCTCCGCTTCTCTTTTTCCTGTGATGATTTCAACTCGCTGTATAAATTTCTGGATCAGACGGATACAACATAAAACAAAACTGATTACTGTGAATGATTGAATCAGATACATTGGAATTCCACAAGCCGGACTTAGCTGTCCACTTGCCATTCCTGCCTTTACATATTTCCATGCAAAAGGAACCAGATAAGCAAAAAAGAGTAACTGTATAAGATAACTTACCAGCCGCATATAATGTACTCCTTTGCCCGGAAGCATACCTACTAACTGGTCAATCTTAACGGATAATCCGTGTTTAATACAATAACTGGCACTGATAAAACCGGAAATAATAAACATATATCTGGTGATTTCCTCAGACCAGGACAGGGAAGCTGAAAAAGCATATCTGGCAATGATCTGCCCTCCCATAACGATTGTCATTCCACACAATAAAATCAGGAGTATGGCCTGTTCCAAATTGTTATCCAGCCACTTTAATACCTTCATAATATCTCCTCTTCTAATACTTGTGTACTAACACACCAAAAAACAAAATTATCCTTTGTTTAAATCTCTTTCAGTCTACATCTGTTTTTCAGAAAATAAAATTGAAACAGCAGTGTATTACTACAACAGATTTACCATAGATATCTTCTAAAATACTTACAAATAACAAATTTTTTTGTTCTGACTCCCCTTTTGTGCATCGGTCAGTACTTATAGATATATTCTATGAATTTATAGGTTTCAATAGATTTTTGTTTATTTTTTAACTAACAATATTAAAAAAATAAACAGCTAAAAATATGGTGAGCCTGTATATAGTTTGTACCATATACAGGCTGATTACCATTTATTTTTAGTTGTAATCATCTAAATTCCCATAACTATTTAAAACAACTTCATAAGGATTTAAAATAATTACTTTAAAATCGCTGTTTAGCTATTTATCTTAAACTTTATTCCGCTTTTGCTAATGGAGTAGTTCCAAATACCTTCTTGTATCTTAAGATGAGGTACAGTGTTGCTACTACCTGAACAACTGCTAAGATAAACATAAGAGTCATTAATGTGTATACCGCTTTACTTTCACCGGAAATGACTGTTAATTTTGCTACAATTACAGGCATAAGATAAGAAGCAGCACCCATGAATGTATAGTAGATACCTGTGTTACGTCCTTTTGGTCCAGGTACGAATTCCTGTAATACAGAAAGGCCTGTCTGTAAAGCACCGCCTGCACAACCAAATCCAAGAATTAAGATTGCGATATAAACGATTGCTACCTGATGTACTAAAAGTACTGCTAAAAGTGATCCTGCTGTGATAACCGCATCAACGATTAACACTTTTAATGGATGCCATTTTAACTTACTCATCATTACAGCCCAGAATGCTACGGCAACGATAGAACCAACCTGATACATTGTTGTCATAGATGCTGCCTGCATTTCACTAAGTCCACAGTATGCAAGACCGAAAGCCTTTGTATACTGCTGAGCACCATACATAACTGCCATTACTAAAAATGCATAGAAATATGTGAGGAATGCTGTAAACTTTCCAGGTGCAACAAGCTGTCTTGCTTTTGCTGCATCGATTTCAGCCTGGTCAGCTCTCTTGTCGCTTCCTGAACCAGCGTTTGCTGCTTTTTCATCATCATAAACGAATCTTGCGATACATGCAAATACTAATACAACACAAGATAATACTAAAGGAATTACAATGTTGATCTTCCAGTTACCTGCTGCTGCTGTCTGTACGCAGATCAGTGGGTAGAAGATACTTGATAAAGCTACGAAGAACTTAATCATAATTAATGCGGAACCTGGTGCTGCAGGATATGCTTCCTGTACTGCTGGATATCCAGATGCATCCCAGAACCCAGATGTAGCGATACCACCTAATAAACCAGTGATAGCTGCAACTGTTGCATTGTTTGTTACGAACATTGTTGCGAAGCAGATGATATAAAGAATTGCTCCACCAATCATTAACTTCTTACGGCCGACACGGTCAGAAATCTCTCCACCAATCCATACAGAAATGAATTTACCAAATCCAGTCCAAGCGATTGCTGTGGAAACGGCTGCAACACCTGCTGCGTAAGCTGCAGAAGAAGGATCAGTCATATCAAATCCCCATTTAGTTGCAAAGTTTACCTGATTCTGTGAAAAAATAAGTGCCTGCATACCGTGTGTCAAATAAGCCATGTACACACAGATCATTGACCAGATATATTTTTTCGCTTTCATACATTTTCTCCTCTAAAATTTAAATGTAATTTTAAAATGTTGCTATATTAATCCATCGTCTGTCATCCACTGTATCCAAACAGCGAATGACGACTGATGATTTAATTTTAAATTATTTTGCCTGTTCTGCCTGGAATTTCTGATATTCCTCGATTGGGAAATCTTTTCCTGTAAACAAACTGTAGTTAACAACACCCTGATATAAGAGCATTCCTTTTCCGCCGATTGCCTGACATCCAGCTTCTTCAGCTTCAAGAATCATCTTAGTTTTTTCAGGATTGTAAACTGTATCAGCAACAACTAAGTCTTTGCGGAATAAAGATTTATCGATTAATGTTACGTCTTCGTGAGGTTTCATTCCCATGATTGTAGCATTGATTACGATATCTGCATTGTTTACTGCTGCTGCAAGAGCTTCTTTGTCTTCGAGATGCTCAACAGTTACTTTACATTCTGGGCAGCGTGCTGCAAGTTTTTCTTTTGTAGACTCTGCTCTTGCGTAGAACTCGTCATCAATGTTGAAGATTGCAACTTCAGAAGCTCCGTCTAATGCAAGCTGTACCTGAATTGCTGTAGCAGCTCCGCCCGCTCCAAGAACAACAGTTTTCTTACCTTTAACGTCAACACCATTAACTTCAAGGTTCTTTACGAAACCAACACCGTCTGTGATGTGTCCTGTGATTACTCCGTCATCGTTAACGAATACGTTACAAGCTCCGATAATCTCTGCTGCAGGAGATAATTTATCAACTAACTCTGCTGCAATGTTCTTACATGGCATTGTAAAGTTACCGCCACGCATCTTGAATAAGCGGATGCTGTCAAATACAGCTGGCATCTGCTCTACATTTACATCAAATGCCATATATGCATAGTCAAGTCCGTCATGCTGAAAGCTGAAGTTGTACATTGCAGGTGATCCTGAATGTCCTACAGGTGTTCCAAACAGTGCTAAAAGTCCTGTATGTCCGTTAATACGTCTTTCCATTTGTTATTCCCTCCATAATTGCTGATGCACTCTCAGAATCTTTCCTGCCCGACCGGGCAAAATTCATCAGCAGACAGATTAAGATTCCAAGAATACATCTGATATCAGTTTGTATATTTATGTCTGATACGATTAGATATTTAATGCAACATCGTAAGCTTCTTTTGTTGCGTCTAAAGCACGACGAGCTCTGATAGCATCACCAACTACATGTACTTCTGGACAGATAGCTTTTAATTCGTCAACGAAATCGTAAACAACTTCCTGACCTTCACGATGTGTATATTTGGAAACATATCCCATTGAAAGAACAACAGTGTCAAATCCTCTTAATTCATAAACTGTATCATCAGATTTGTCGGCTGCATTCTTGTAGCTTACGCCATCAGGGTAAATCTCAGATACTGCTGCATCTACATACTGATGAACGTCATATTCTTTAAGACCTTCCATAAGGAATACTCTGTGTTCGTGGATTACGTCTGGTCCGATTGCATCTCTCATCTCGATGATAGAAACATCATGTCCTTTTTCTGCAAGGAACTCTGCTGTTTCAGCACCTACCATACCACCACCTACAACAAGTACTTTATGTCCTACCGGACGTTTACCAGATAAGCAGTCTCCTCCATGAACAATTTCAGGAGCTGTGATACCTTTGATGAATGGAAGTACAAGCGTTTCAGAACCAGTTGCTACGATAACTGCATCTGGAGCATCCTTCTTGATAAGGTCTGCTGTTACTTCTGTGTTAAGAACAATTTTTACACCAGCTTTTTCACATTTTGTGATGTAACTTCTGATCATGTTTGTGATATCACCTTTTCCAGGTGGGTAAGCAGCAAGTCTCATATTTCCACCGAGTACGTCGCTTGCTTCAAATAATGTAACGTCATGTCCTCTTCTTGCTGCAGTAAATGCTGCACACATACCAGCAGGGCCACCACCGATTACATAAATCTTCTTCTTAGTTTCTGCTTCTTTCATTCCTTCGCTCTCACGGCCAAGAACTGGGTTTGTTAAACAGCAGATTGGCTTACCAGCATACATGTTAGCAACACAACCCTGTAAACAAGCGATACATGGTGTCATGTCTTCTAATCTGTCTTCAAATGCTTTCTTAGGCATAGCTGGGTCTGCAAGAGACTGACGGCCAAATGCAACTAAGTCTGCATTACCTGTACGAACCATTACCTCAGCGAACTGTGGCTCTGTGTAACGTCCAACTGTGATAACAGGGATGGATACACATTTCTTAATGTTTGCTACATATTCAGCAGAGAATCCACCGTGAATACCTGTAGGAGCCCACATATATTCGTCTTTTAAGTGAACGGCACGGGATACATGAAGTGCATCTAATCCGCAAGACTCTAAATAAGTTGCGATTGCACACATATCATGGTTGTCAAGTCCACCGAACATATCCTCTGTACTGTTGATACGGGCGAGTACAGCGATTTTTCCCTGTGTTGCTTTTTTAACTTCATCAATGATGAGGGTTGAGAAACGCATTCTGTTCTCGAAAGAACCACCAAACTCATCGACACGTTTATTTGTTCTTGGAGACATGAAAGAATTTACAAGGTAACCATGTGCCATATGAATTTCTACAGCATCTGCACCAGCTTCCATTGCTCTTCTTGCAGCTTCTCCATATCCTCTTGCTAATTCATAAACCTGCTCTGTTGTAACTTCTTCCGGAATATCTCTTCCGTCTGCTGATGATACTGCTGTAGCTGCCTGGATCGGTGCGCCAGCGTTCTTTGCGTTACCTTCTGGTCCAGCGTTCTGTAACTGAATGGAAACTTTAGCTCCTTCTGCATGGCAGGCATCAATTACTTTCTTGAAGCTAGGAATTGCAGAATCATCATATAAACAAGGTTTTCTAGGACCACCCTTTGCTCCTTTATGAACAACTGTAGCCTCAAGTGTAATTAAACCAAATCCACCCTTTGCACGTGCGCCGTAATAAGCAACAGACTGATCGCTCATTGTTCCGTCTGTGTTTGCAAAGTTGTTACCCATTGGAGGTACTACAAAACGGTTCTTTACTTCCATAGGTCCAATCTGAATTGGTGAAAACATTTTTTCAAACTTCATAATTTACCCCTTCCTAATTATTCACACGACCGCACCGCAGCCTCTAACCTGCGGGCTGCGGTCTATTATTGCAATTTAGCTTTTGATAAGTTAACTATATAATTCAAGTAAATAATTAAAGATTAAAGTACTTCTGGCCAAACCTGCTCAAGAACTTTCTTTGTATTGTCAAATGTATGTTTTGCAGCTTCTGCAACACCCTTAGCAAGGATAGCATCGCTGATTACTTCAACACCGATTGCTTTTGGCTCAATACCTTTTTCACGTACCATCTTAACGAAGTCTGCTGTACATCCGATTCCTGTTCCAGGAGCGAGACGATCATGCATAGACTCATCTCTTAAGATGCTCTTAGCGTATGGACGATCCCAAACATCGTTAATCTGGATAGAAACGATCTTATCTGCTGGGATATCTTTGATTACTTCAAGGTCGATTGGCTGGTTAGCTCTTACCCAGTGCCATGTATCCATGATTAACTTAGCGTTGTCACATCCGGATTCTTTTACAACAGCCCATCCTTTTTCCATGTTAGGGATTCCGCTGTATGGCATTGGCTCAACACCGATAACTAATTTGCCTGCTCTCTGACATAACTCTTTTAATTTCTGAGCTGTATGTTCTACAGAGTAATCTTCCATTAATCCACAGTTGATGTGGCCTACGTTGAAGAGTTCACACATATGGAAGCACATCTGCTCTTTGTATTTCTGCTCATAAGAACGAGCATCCTCAGCCCACTGTACGATGTACTCTACTTCTGTAACCTTCATATCATATTTTTCAAGAATTGCAAGGATGTCTTCGTCATGAAGTCCTTCATTTAATGCATCTACATAAGTTTCAGCACGAAGACCGATTCCATCGTATCCTGCTTCCTTAGCTGCTTTTACACGCTCCTCAAATTTGCACTGGTCTCCAAGTGTCCATGAACTAACGGTAATAGGAAATTCTTTTGACATGATATGTCCTCCTTCTCATTTGAAAAAAATATAATTTTGCTTTAAAAAATTTACTTGTTATTTTTTTAACTTTTTAAGTTACTTAGATTATAACTCGTTTTATTCAATAAAACCAATCGAGAATATTCGTAAATTCATAGATTTTTTTTATCATTTATGGTAAGGTAAAACATAGAAATTTTTAAGGTGAATTTCTTAAAAATTTATGGCAATACTTCTAATAAATTTAAGTAAAATGATCTGGTAATATGATTTTAATATCCCACAATCAGATATATCATTTTGATACGTCATTTTTTGTACTTTAATTTTGATTTTATGAATCTGTTTTTACAGACTACATTCTATAAACAAAACGAATCTAACATAATACTGAAATCTTTAAACAATACTTTTATTGAAGGGGGTTTTTCAATGAACTTATTTCACTTACGTTATTTTGAAACACTTGCCAGAACAGAACATTACAGCAAGGCCGCTGAGATTCTTTCTATCACACAGCCCAGCTTAAGCTACGCTATTTCTACATTGGAGAGCGAACTGGGCATACAGCTCTTTGAAAAGCGTGGGCGTAACATTGTACTGACAAAATATGGTAAGGCATTTTATTCTAATGTAAAGGAAATTCTCGCAAACTTAGATAATGCAGTAAGAGACATAAAATTAGTAGCAAACGGTGAAGGTGAAATCAATATCGGCTTTCTCCGTACACTCGGAACAGACTATGTTCCAACTACCGTAAAAAACTTTCTTGATCTTCATCCAGATAAAAATATCTGGTTTAATTTCAGTTGTGAACATGGGCTCTCTGTCGATCTGGTCCGCAGTCTTATAGACAGAGAATACGACATGGTTTTTTGCTCTAAGTTAAATAATAGTCCAATGGTCGAATTTATCCCTATCACGACTCAGGAACTTGTTGTCATTGTTCCAAAAGACCATCCTCTTGCCGCCAAAGACAGTGTAACTTTAAAAGAGACCCTTGCCTATCAGCAGATTATCTTCCGACATAAAAGCGGACTGCGCCAGATTATTGATGACTTATTCAAAAGTATCAATGCATACCCGGATATTCTTTGCGAGATTGAAGAAGATCTTGTCGGTGCCGGTTTTGTTTCCAAAGGCTTCGGTATTATGATTGCTCCAAAGTTTGACGGGCTTAACCATGTGGATGTAAAAGTGCTGAAATTGACGCAGCCTTCTTATAAGAGGTACTTCTATATGGCGATTCTTAAAGATGTATATCACCCACCGCTGATTGAGGAATTTAAAAAATATGTTATTGAACAGAGTAAGCTAAACAAAGAATACCGCTTTGGTTAAAAATCCTGATTTGTAGAGTTGGAGAAATAAACAGACGAACCCTCCTCCCCTGTAATCTATAAAAATACTTCGTTTCACTGCGTCCAAGCTGCTCATCCGCAACTTGAACTTGCTCTAAGGCGCATTTTTATAGATTACAGGGGAGGAGGGTTCTGTGTATTTCGGTCCTACAAATCAGTTGAAAAAATTTGGGGATGGGGACAGAAGAAATAGGAACTCTGGCTTATTATTGTAAAATTGCTGTGATATTATAATAATATTTTGTGTGTCAATCCTTAATATTTCATTGATTTGTTGATGTACTAAAGCGTGTTTGAAAAATCACAGCCTTTCGGGGAATCCTCAAATCTCTCCAACATAAATTCTGATTTTCCTCCAATCGCCAAAGACAGCTCCCAAAGAGAGACCATACCCTATATTTGTGACCTCGGAGCAAAGGTTGGATGTAAGCGGTTAAGCGAACATTCAACCTGCAGTGACTAAAGTCACAAATATAGGGTATGGTCTCTCTTGGGGAGCATCTCTTTGCCTGCGGCAAATCAGGATTTCTAGGAAACAAATGGCAGTATATATGTTACCCAAAGATGACTAAGTGGCATTACCAGCACCATTGCCGGTATCATGTCGGCTATCGGGAATTCTTTTACTTTCATCATTCGAAAGCCAGTTGCGACAAGAAGCACGCCACCACAGGCTTTGAAATCACAAATCATAGTTTCAGTGCAGAACGGATAAATCGCACCTGCAAGTAAGAAAAGTACCATGAATATGATAAACTGCGGTACTGCGATTACGCAGGTAACAACTCCAAGAATACAGGCAAAGATTAAAGCAGTGGCAAGATCAAGTACGGTTTTTGCTAAAAGAATACTGTGGTCCCCAGTCATTCCCGCCGTAATACTTCCGTAAATTCCTGTACCACTTGCACAGAATAATACGATAGCGGTAACTAATACACTCTGATATTCTGCATCTTTTTTACTTTGTCCGGGAATAATTTTAGAAATGATTTTTTCCATTCCCATTCCCATTTTTTGTGTAAGATTTCCGAGATGAATAATCAGCCCGATTACGGTTCCTAAAATAACAGAAAGAATAACGGCAGGCATATTTTTCATTAGGGAAATAGAACTGATACCCATAGTCATCGCACAGGCACCAAAAACTAAGTTGAGATTTGTCTTGAAAGATTCAGTTAGTCGCGGTCCGATAAAAGAACCAGCAATTCCACCAATGATAATTCCAAGACAGTTTGCAATAACTCCGATTGGCATAAAGATTCTCCTTTTTGAAATAGTAATTAATGTGGCTAACAGACGAAAACAGAACCCTGTAGACTAAATAATCCATAAATATGACCTCGGAGCAAGTGATGAATGCGAGCGCTTAAGCGAACATTCAACGCGCCGCGACTAAAGTCACATTTATGGATTATTTAGTCTCCTGGGTTCGTCTGTTCATCTTAATGAATAAACCAAACCCATTATACTAGTATGGAACGTTTTCTGCAACATCTACTGGTGGTTCGAATCCTTCTTCTTCTCTTTTTGCAAGGAATTCTTTCAGTTCCTGAGCTGGCATATCAAGTCCTGTATACAGTTTGAATGCACCGGCTCCCTGCCATAAAAGCATACCTTTTCCACCGATAACGTTCTCTTCTTTACATCCGTTTGCTACAGCGTCAGCCATAAGTTTTGTTACTAATGGATGGTAAATAACATCGTATACAACCATGTCTTCGTGGAATACGCTCATATCTGTAACAAGAGACTGTCCATCAAGGGCAGGAGCCATTCCTACGCAGGTTCCGTTAATAAGAATGTCACATTCTCTTACCTTATTGTGCATAAGATCTGCGTCACTTAATGGATGGAACTCTAACTTACATTTTACTCCATCATCCATCATTTTCTGGCCGATACCAGCAACGTGGTCAAGACCTTCTTTACTTCTGTTGAATACAGTGATGGACTTTGCTCCGTCTAAAGCACACTGTACCATGATAGCGGTAGCAGCTCCACCTGCACCAAATAAAACAATATCTTTATCTACGATTGATACGTTATGATCTTTTAAATCTAAAACAACACCCATACCGTCTGTGATATGACCTGTTAAAACTCCATTATCATTAACAATAGTATTTACAGCACCAACGAATCTTGCAGCATCAGATAACTTATCCATATTGCGGCATACTTCCTGCTTACATGGCATAGTAACGTTGGCACCACGCATGTTCAGTCGTCTCATTGCAGCTAAGGAATCTTTTACCTGGGATGCATCAGTATCAAAGGCAAGATAAGCACAATCAATTCCGTAATAATCAAAGCAGAAGTTATACATAATCGGTGAGCCGGAATGTTTGATTGGGGTGCCGAATACACCTAATAATCTTGTTTTGCCTGAAATTCTTGTATCCATAATAATTCCTCCATAAATTTCAAAACTAGCACCTGAGAAATTAACACTTTAAAGCATTCAAGTGCTTGGTTGTTAAAATACCATCTTTCGACAGGAATGTCAAGAGAAAATACGCAATTTAATTAAAAATTCTGACTTGCCGCAGGCAAAGGAGACGCTCCCAAAGAGAGACCATACCCTATATTTGTGACTTTAGTCGCTGCAGGTTGAATGTTTGCTTAACCGCTTGCATCCAACCTTTGCTCTGAGGCCACAAATATAGGGTATGGTCTCTCTTTGGGAGCTGTCTTTGGCGATTGGAGGAAAATCAGAATTATTTTGAAGAGATTTGAGGGAAGCTTCTAGATATTTCTATGCCTTCAGCCTTCTTCCCCAAATTCCTCCAACTGGTTTTCTGAGCTGCCAACGCACAGAACTCCTGAAGCTAAATAAAGCATATTTGTGGCCTCGGAGCAAGATTTGGATGTGAGCGCTTTAAGCGAATATTCAAACCGCCGCGACTAAAGTCACAAATATGCTTTATTTATCTTCAGGAGTTCGTCTGCTCCACAGCCTCAAAAATCAGAATCTATTTTTTGAGGAAGGAGAAAAATCCCTTCTTCTCATATGGTTCTTCTTTTATATCGAGGACTTCATATCCTGTTTCAGAAATTGCTGCTTTTAATTTGTCAGAGTCAATCGCCTGGTTTGCAACAATTACTGTCTCTCCCTTTTTATGAGAAGATGTAACCTTTTTTACATTGAATTTCTGTCTAATCGTATCATTTACATGGCTCTCACACATTCCACAGGACATTCCGTCTATTCTTAAAGTAAGCTGTACCATTTTAATCTCTCCTTTTATAATATAGTTTTCCCAGTATTTTAATCGGAAAATACTATTTTATTATAAGCATTCCTTATAATTGAGGCAAGAGGAGGTATTGAGAAAAATTATCAGGCAATTACCTTAGCCTGTCGTTGGTTTAATTATATACTTCAATACAGCAAATCCTCCATCATCTTATCCACATCATCATAGCCCTTCCCCATAGATGGATTTTTTATTTTTCAACCTCCAACGGTATTTCATAATAATCCTCTGCCTTATATGTTTCGCTGTCTCCTGCCGATTTTTTAAAGAATAGCAATGCTTTTATCTGTTTTACTTCCAAAATCTTTTTTGTTGTAACTGTTTCGGTAAATTTTCCATATAGTTTACCTGAGCTACCTGTTTCAAATTGCTCTCCACTTCCATCTACAACACTTTCATAAGTATAAACTTTTCCATCTTTCATCTTTACGCCTGCAAAGGAAGGGGGCTGATGCTCCCCATTCATGTCAGCATATTTACAGCCTTTTGGATAATCTGAAATGAGTTCCAAACCTAATGCAGAAATTTCTGCACTGACAAGTTTTACATCTGTGTTTCCAAACTCTTTGTTTATATCGAATTTCTGACTTTCATCGAAACCTTTTAAAATCCATTCCAGATTCCAGACTCCTTTCTTTTCTATTTTCATTTCATTTTTTCCAAGATCATATCCAATGTCTGTTAATTCTATACTTATCTTATGATTTAATAAACTTCCCCTTTCACACGCCGACAGCCCAATTATATATTCCATCGTTCCATCTTCTTTTACCGTATTAGAACTTCCATCTTCATTGGACGAAACCTCATAGAAACCGCCACCTCCAGCACTCATTGTATCTCTTGAATCTGGGAACCGTAATTTACCGAATGTTGCTGCTTTTCCTTTTGGTGGCTGATATCCTTCTACTTTTAACGAAATGACTGCTCCATAACTATCTGCAATACACTGTGTAACCGTAACGGTCACTCCATTTCTTGTTACAGATACATTTGGATAAGATGTATACCCTTGTTTTTCAAGCTTTTCTTTCTGCTTGTCTGTTCCATGGACAGATATATTTACTCCATCACTCCACTTTGCATACTGTACTCCAGCAAGCGTTCCCGTCCCAATAACTAAAGTAAGTACTGTTGCCACAATCGCTATTCGTTTCCTCGGCATAAATACTCTACCTGTTTTCCCTACTTCATCCTGTTTTGCTTCATTTTTAATCTTTGTAAAAGCCATATCTGTTTTTTCCCTTACTACAGATGGTATTTCAATGTCCTGTCTCAACTGTTTTTTCAGTTCTTTCTCAGCTTTTCTCATGACAAATTCCTCCTGCATTATATTCCTGCTTTACCTGCTCTCTTCCTCTTGACAATCGGCTCTTTATCGCACTTTCTGTCAGTTCCAGAATCTGTGCAATTTCTTTTATGGAAAATCCTTCTCCATAATAAAGAAGAAGTACGATCCGATATTTCTCATCAAGACTTTGCAACATTTCTTTCCATTCCAGATTTAAGAATTCATTTTCCATGTACTCTATTTCCAATGGTTCATCTGTAAATACCGTTCTTTGACCGGCTCTTAAAATATCATTACATTTGTTAATAAGAATCCGGGTCATCCATGTCCGAAAAAACCGATTTTTCTTTAGCGTATCTATCTTTTCCCAGCATACAAGAATTGTATCTGAAATAGCATCCGCTACATCTTCATCCCTCGATAAAATAGAACGGGCAACCTTATACATATTTTGCATCTGCGATTCCATAAGTTCTGTAAAAGCATCTGCATCCTTCCTCTTCGCCCTTTTTACAAGACGTGTAATTTCCATAATTTACTCCTTTTTAGCATTTAACAATTGTTAAAATAATAAAAATCATTGTTCGATTTCTGTTATAAATCACATGTGTACTGAAAAGCTTTTTGTCGCTTCTACTTATTAGACGCAAAATCAATTAAAAACGTCGCAAGAAAAAAAGAAAAACTAAAAAATATATTTAAAAAAGAACTTCATCATATATTAACTCAGCAAAAAAACTATCGACTTCATCCACAAATCCCTTCAAAGATAGAAAATATATAATTCTGTTCAACAAAACAGATAATAAAAATGAATGATTTCTATTCAACAAAAATAGATAAAAAATGAATAATTTCTGTCCAGCAAAAAACAGAAACCGAAAAATACCATAGCATCCTATCTGTGGCCTCGGAGCAAGTGTTGGATGCGAGCGCCTAAGCGAACATTCAACACGCCGCGACTAAAGTCACAGATAGGATGCTATGGTATTTTTCGGTTTCGTCTGTTATGGAAGATTTCATCTGTTATACCAGTTTCCGTCTGTTATAGAAAGCCCCCTTTTGTTAGAGCGTGTTTGAAAAATCATTCCAGCAATCTGCACGCCCCAATTTGTGGGAGATTTTGCCTTCATTCAGTTGACGTAGCCCACTACGCCGCCCTCATTCAGGCGAAATCTCCCACAAATTGTAACGCACATCTTGCAGAAAGCATTTTTCAAACACGCTCTAAGTCACAGTTTATATATATTATCCATTATCGAGCTTCTGTTTTCTCAAAAAAGGCAATAAAGAATGCCAGAAGGAATCAAATTTAATAATATGAGTCACAGCAATTGAGGTTAATATTCACAGCATCTAGCTTGTGAAGTGGCAAACATGGAATGTTCAATAAACAGAAACCTGAAAATCCTCATATATCACAAATGCGCCTTAGAGCAAGTTCAAATTGCGGTTGAGCAGTTTGGACGCAGTGATACGAAGCATTTGTGATATATGAGGATTTTCAGGTTTTCGTCTGTTCCCAATGCCACATTTTTTCCCACTTCACAGACAAACATTTTGCTTTTTTTGTTCATAATATTAGGCTATAATGATTATGAGAAAGTTTGTCTATGTAATTAAATGATAATCGCAGATAGTTGCAGATAAATATAGATTTGAATAGAAGATTATTGGGGGAAGTATATGATTAAGATTACGAAGGAAAATATTATTCCGTATTTAAAAGCTCATATGCCAGATTTTGATGATTCTCTTCCTGTGCAGATCAGTATGGTTGGAGAGGGAACAGAGGAAGAGGACGGAGACGGCTATGTGAATTACATTTACAGGGTGCAGACACCGAAGGAATCTCTGGTGCTGAAGCAGGGAACAGAAATCAGCAGGGTAAGCCAGCAGAAAATCGCAACATACCGCAATCGTCTTGAATACAATAGTATGCGTATTTTCTATGCGATTACACCGGAATATGTGCCATATCTTAAGTTTCAGGACAGGGAAAATAATATCTTTGTGATGGAAGATGTATCTGATTTAAAGGTAGTGCGTTTTCAGTTAAATAAGAATAAGATGTTCCCGGAACTTGGCCGTCAGTGTGGCGAATTTATGGCAAAGACAGAATTTTGCACATCAGAATATTATCTGTCCCGTGAACAGTATCGTGGATTGCAAAAGCATTTTGAAAATACTGAGCTTCGAAAGATTATGGAAGATCAGATGTTTTTAGATTGTTTTGGTTGTGACATTGATTACTCTTTAGGGAAGAACTTTGCAGATTTTGCAGATCAGTTCAGTAAAGATTCCAGATACCGCACAGAGCTTTATAAGCTCCGCCGTAAGTTTATGAGCCATGCAGATGGATTGATTCATGCCGATTTGCACACATCAAATATTATGGCATCAAGAGACAAGATGAAAGTGATTGATATGGAATTTGCTTTCATGGGACCATTTGGTTACGATCTCGGTTATCTGGTTGGCAACCTCATTTCCCAGTACTGTGCAGCCTGTTTTAAACGCTTCCCGTCCGAGCAGAGTAGAAAGCAATTTAAAGCATATCTGTTAGCAACGATTAAGTCATTAATCGAAACATATATGAAGACATTTACCTTATGTTGGGAAAAGAGTGTAAAAGAAAGGTACCGTGGACAGCAGGGACTTTTGCAGAGTATCTTACAGGAAGTCATGGAAGATGTGCCAGGATATGCCAGCATGGTAAACTGGTTCCGCTCCGTAAGTGAGATACCATATCCAGACTTTGACGTAATCGAAGATAAAGATGCCAAACGTAATGCAACGGTACTGTCACTCATGATAGACTGGGGAATTATGTTTGGAAGATATAAGTATCAAAGTGCAGACGATTTGATCGAGACAATTATAGGAATTGAAGAAGAGTTTAGAAAGTCGTTGTAAGAGATAGGTTGAATCAATTTTGACCAGAGGATTATTTACAAAGTTTAGAAGAAGTCAGTTATATAGCTGGCTTCTTTTTTTATCTCAGTCGAGAAGACTCCCACCTCTTTCCGGCGGCTCGACTTGAATGAAAAAAATAATCATTAACCGGAAGTGGTTTGTCTTGAAAACGTGGAATAAGAGGTATATTATAAAAAAGTAATACTACCTTAAAGAAAACAAAAAATAAAATGAAAAGAGGTCTATCATGAAAAGAATATTAGGACTGATTATGGCAGTGACAATAGCGTTGTCATTAAATGCTTGTACTTTTACAGACCATTCAGAAACAAGTAATATGGTTGATGAGTCTGTTTCTGTTGACCAGGGAGGACAGGTCATAAGAGTTGATATTCCTAATGGAGATGGTACATTCACTACGTTAGAAGGAGAAGAAGCACAAAAATGGTATGATAAAGCAGGTGAAGAAGATCAACAGAAAGATGCCGAAGAAGTTTCAACGCAATCAATAGAAGATGTTAAATAATACATCCAGATTAAAGGAGCGAGGCAATGAAAAAGAAGAAATTTTTAGTAGTTATTTTATTTTTAACATGGCTTAATTACTTACTATCTTATGAATATGTAAAAACTATGATGGATACGGCAGATGCTTCTAAAGTTAGTAATACAATAGTGTTGTTAGTCTTTCCTATAATGTGGAATTATGGAGTAGCTATTATAAAAATTATTAGTTCTATCGTATTGATCATCATCACCTTGATTTATCAAACTAATGAATATGTTGATATAAGAAAAATTTGTTATTCTTCCGATGATTCGCTGCTATGGAAGATTGTAAGTATTTTATTTTATATTGCGATAGTATTGTTTGCTGCGTATATTCTATGGTCGAACGTTAAATATAGTTTCTTTGGTATAACGTGGTTCTTATCAAGTATCCTGTTGGCAAGTTCTTATTTTGTATGGATTAAAAATTTATCATTTTGTTTACAAGATAGCTAATTACCAGTAAGTAAAAAAACGGAGATGTTACAGTGGAATAGTAATGTAATATCTCCGTTTTTAATAATTTTACTATAAGTTAGATGCGTAAAAAGACAACAAAAAAAGCACGAGACGGGATTCGAACCCGCGACCCTCGCCTTGGCAAGGCGATACTCCACCACTGAGCCACTCGTGCATAAAACTTAAATGAATTATTCAACTATATTCATTATATCATATATTTTCTAATTGTCAAGAACTTTTTGAAATGTTTTAACAACTTTGAAAAAATAAAAGCGGGTGATGGGAATCGAACCCACGTATCTAGCTTGGAAGGCTAGTGTTCTACCATTGAACTACACCCGCATGTGATGTACTGTCTCACAACGAAATTTATTTTAGCACAGTTTTTTTGAAAATGCAAGGGGTTTTTTGAAATTGTTCAGAAGATTATAGCTTTATAGAAAACGAAAGTTCATTAATTCACTTTTCTAAGTTTTTAACAGACTTGCCAGATTGGGAGTTTGTAGTTAGGAGGTTTAGAAATGGACAGCCCTCTTATCCTTTGTAATATACAAAAATGCGCCTTAGAGCAAGTTCAAGCTGCGGTTGAGCAGTTTGGACGCAGTGATACGAAGCATTTTGTATATTACAAAGGATAAGAGGCGTCAGTTTAGCCATTTAAACAATATTCCCCTATTAAAAACGCTCATCTCATGTTATACTGAAAACGTTCGAATTAAAATCAGCCTGCGGAGTACATTTCCGTAGGTTTTTTATTCAAACAGAGCCGGGAAGTTCTATTTGAATCCCATATTGATAAAAGAATCTGCCTGGCAGGATTTATTTTTGTTGGAAGGAGTATGTAATGCGCTTTTTATTATGTGGAATTAATGCCAAATACATCCACTCAAATCTGGCAATCTTCAGCCTGAAGGCGTATGCGGACAGAAAAAAGATTCCGGGAGCGGAGATTATTTTAAAAGAATATACAATTAATAATTATGTAGAGGATATTTTACAGGATTTATATGAGGAAAAGGCTGATGTTGTTATTTTTTCCTGCTATATATGGAATATTTCTTTTGTGCGAGAACTGGCGGCGGAGCTTAAAAAAGTGAGTCCTGATGTGAAAATCTGGGCTGGTGGTCCGGAAGTTTCTTATGCAGCGAATAAATTTTTGATGGAGAATCCAGCATTTGACCTGATTATGCAGGGAGAGGGAGAGGAAGTTTTCTCTGAACTGATTCGCTTAACAGTGGAGGAAAAATGTCGGATTAAAGATGTATACAAACAATCAGAAAGTAAAAAAGTCTTATCAGGAATTGTGGAAAAGAGATATTCCATAGAAGGGAAACAAGCTGTAAAAGAGGAAAAAGATATAGAAGATAAACATTTCGCAGGAGAAGATAATGTCTATCCAACGAATTATATAGATATGTCAAAGCTCCAAAAGTTACAGGGAATTGCAGTCCGGGATTTTTCAGGAGAAGCAGCTTTAGGAAATGCTGAGAGCAATATAGGAAATAAAACGAAAATCATCAATACAGGTTTTGCCACATTGATGGATATGGATACGATTCCATTTGTGTACGAGGATTTTCATCTTTTTGAACATAAGATTTTATATTATGAGACGAGCAGAGGATGTCCGTTCTGTTGTAGTTACTGCCTTTCTTCTGTGGATAAGACGGTAAGATTTCGTTCTTTGCCGATTGTGAAAAAAGAGCTGGATGCTTTTCTTGAAGCAAAAGTTCCACAGGTTAAGTTTGTTGACAGGACATTTAACTGCAACAGACAGAGGGCAATTGATATCTGGAGTTATCTGGTGGAGCATGATAATGGGATTACGAATTTTCATTTTGAGATTTCATCGGATTTGCTTGGTGAGGAAGAGTTAGAGCTTTTTGCAAAGATGCGTCCGGGTCTGATTCAGCTTGAAATTGGAGTGCAGTCCACAAATGGGGAGACGGTCGATGCGATTCATCGGCATATGGATTTAGATAAGCTTTTTCATTATGTGGACAGAGTACATGAACTGGGAAATATTCATCAGCATTTGGATTTAATTGCCGGGCTGCCATATGAGAATTATGAGAGATTTGGATGCTCATTTGATGATTTATATGCACATGAGCCAGACCAGCTTCAGCTTGGATTCCTTAAAGTGTTAAAGGGAACGATGATGGAGGAAGAAGTCAAAAAGTACAGCATTCTATATCGTAATCAGCCGCCATACGAAGTACTTGGAACAAAATGGCTCTCTTATGACGAGATTATTTTATTAAAAGGTGTGGAGGAGCTTGTAGAACTCTATTACAACAGTGGTCAGTATACATTAACTTTAAAATATGCTGTTCCATTTTTTGAGAGTCCATTCCGCTTCTATGAAATGTTTTCAGCGTGGTACCGGGGAAAAGGCTATCATAAGCTGAATCACAACCGACTCGAAAAGTATAATATTCTTCGGGAGTTTTTAAGAGAACATATAGATGAAAATGAATGGGATACTTTAGATGAGATTATGCTATATGATATGTATCTTCGAGAAAATGTAAAAGGAAGACCTGCATGGGCAAAAGATACCGCACAATACAAGAAAGAGTGGAAAGCATTATACAGAGAACAGGGAGAAAAACTTTTTCCAGAAGATGTGCAGGCAGGAATTTATGATTCAAAGAGGGCAGCCAACCAAAGTCATATCGAAGTATTTAAAATTAATATAAAGAAGTTTGAGCAGAGTGGGCAGGTGGAGAAAAAACAGGTGTTTTGCTTATTTGATTATAGCAGAAGGAATCCGCTAAATCGGGCGGCTAGAACTGTAGAGTGGGAAATATTATAATAAGTGAACAGCAGGTTACGATGTTGTTGATAATGATATAGGATAGTAAATCCTGATAAAATAGAGACTTGAATGTACGACAGAAATGACTTAAAATAAAAAAGAATGTTCAGGAGAACAAAAAAAGTCTGTATGTTTATAACAATAAAAGTATTTTTCAAGCAAGCGCCATAGCAAGGTCAGAGTGAGAGATATAGTGATTTCTGTTCTGAAGTGCTGTATCTTTGAAAAATGCGAAATCACTATATGAAGTTAGAAAATGAAGACGGACGCATTTTATATAGTTTATTTTAGAAAGGAAGTTTTAGTATGAAGTCAGATGGCACAAAGAAAAGACAGAGAATTGCTACAGTTGTAGTTGTATTAGTAGTTATCGCGATGGTTATCACAACAGTCGTTCCAGCAATGATGATGTAGGATTCAAAAACACATCAGAGTTTTTGAATATGAATGAGAGAAATGAATTAAATAAATCATGATCTATAGGGTAGAATGATGTTTTATTTAATAAAATTTTAAGAAAGTAAAAGGGTGCAATATGAAAAAAAGAGTAGGGATTATCATACTTGTATTGCTTCTTCTTATTTTAGCAGGCGGCGGGGCAGCGTTTTATTATTACTATTCCAAGTATATTAATATTGACGCAATCTATCCGGGAATGACAATTCAGGGGATGTCTGTCGGCGGAATGACACAGGAAGAGGCAATGGCAAAAGTACAGGAATATGTAGATAAGGTATCGCAGGAAACGGTTACATTGCAGGTGAAAAAGAAAGAGAGTACATTTGCTCTTTCTGATATTGACCTGAAATGTACAAATATGGATGTGGTAGAGAAAGCATATGATTTTGGAAAGACAGGGAATGTCTTTAAGCGTGTCATTGAAGTAAGAAAGCTTGAAAAGGAAGGAATGGATTTTCCACTTACCTTTTCTGTAGATAAGGCAGAGACGAGGAAGGTTGTTAAGAAGAAGGCGAAGAAGTTCCTTGCAAAGAAAAAGGATGCCACTATTACAAGAAAAGACGGAAAGTTTGTTATCACAAAGCAGGTAGATGGTGTAGATATCGACTTTGAGGCAAATGCAGACAAGCTTACAGAAGTCTTTAGCAAAAAAGACTGGGATCACAAGTCTGTTGTATTTCCGATGGATTATACATTAGATAAAGCAAAGCATACGAAGAAGGAGCTTTCAGCGATTAAAGATGTGCTTGGAACATTTACAACATCTTATGCAGGCTCTGCTTCTGGAAGATGTGCTAATGTAGAGAATGGAGCAAGCCTGATTAACGGAACTTTACTGTATCCGGGAGATTCTTTCTCTGTTTATTCAAAAGTAGCACCATTTACAGCGGATAATGGATACCATCTTGCAGGTTCTTATTCGAATGGACAGACAGTGCAGACTTATGGTGGAGGAATCTGCCAGGTATCTACAACACTTTACAATGCGGTTTTAAGAGCAGAGTTAAATGTAACAGAGCGATCGAATCATTCAATGACGGTACATTATGTTCCATTATCTGCGGATGCGGCGATTTCCGGAACAGATAAGGATCTGAAGTTTACCAATAATCTTGATCATCCGGTATATATTCAGGGAGTAGCTGGAGGAAGCAGCATTACATTTACTATTTACGGTAAGGAATATCGTGCTTCAAACCGAAAGGTAGAGTATGTATCAGAGACTGTTTCTACAAGAGGTCCTTCTGAAAAAGTAATCAAGGATAACACGATGGAAGAGGGCAAGCGAGTTGTAGAATCCAGTGGACGTACTGGTTACACAGCAAGACTGTGGAAGGTTGTATACATAGATGGAAAAGAGACGAAGAGAACGCAGGTGAATTCCAGTTCTTATATGTCCACTCCATCCGTTGTCCGTGTCGGAACAAAGAAAAAGGAAGTGCCAAAGCCAACGACGCAGAAGAAAGATGAGACAGCAAAGGCAGGAGATAAGACGGAAAGTGGCACAGGCACAACAGGAAATAATAAAGAGGGAGCAAATAAGGCGGAGTAGGCGATAAGCCTGCTTCCGCTGTGGGAGTATATTATGCGGATAGGAAAGGTAAAAGAGAGTATTTTAAAACGCTCGGTACTAAGACAGTTGCATAACCACAGTGAACAAGGCTCTCCGGCATCCGGTGAGGATGCCGGAGTTCTTTTTATGCCGGAATTTATGCCAGAGTTTACACAGGGATTTTCGGGAAAAAACGGTGTGGCAATGGCAGTAAATCCGGTGGAAGGCTGGACATTTGCAGCAAAAAGAGCAGTCTACGGTGCAGTAAATAGTATGCTGGCAGCGGGAGCAGCTCCAAAAGCGATTTCGCTCAGTATTCTTATGCCGGAAGAAGCAGAGGAAAAACAGTTAAAGGCATTGATAAAAGAAATCGACAGCCTTTGTATGCAGGAAAATATTTTAGTGCTTTCCGGGCATACAGCGGTGTCACCGTATGTCAGCACACTTATTTTATCGGTTACTGCAATGGGAAGTATTACGAGAAATAAGGAGAACATTGTAGTAAGCAAGGAGAGCATAGCGGATAGTAAGGGAAACACAAAGCAGGTAGCTGTAGTGAATGCGGATTTAGATTTAGTTGTTGCAGGAACGGTCGGCAGAGAAGGTGCGGCTATGCTTGCGGCCGAGTATGCGAAACGATTAGAAGAAAGATACGCACCGTCCTATGTTGAGGCGGCAAAGCATTTATTTGATGATGGCTCTATGACGGCAGTAGAGGACATTTTACAGGAAAAAGAAGTTGTTTCTGTACATGATGTGCGGGAAGGCGGTATTTTTGCCGCACTCTGGGAAATGGCAGCGGCAGCCAATGTCGGACTGTCTATTGATCTTAAAAATATACCAATCAAGCAGCATACGATAGAAGTATGTGAATATTTTAATTTAAATCCATATATGCTTCGGTCCGGCGGAACATTGCTTCTTGCCTGTGCAAATGGAGCCAGAATTGTCGAGCAGTTGAAAAATGCCGGAGTGCAGGCGGCAGTGATCGGACAGACGACCGCAGGAAATGACAGACTGATTCGCTATGATGATGAGGCTCGTTTCTTAGAGCCGCCGAAGATGGATGAGTATTATAAAGTAAATTAGATAAAGGAGAAAAATTATGCGTCATGAAATTTTACGAATGCTGGAAAATAACAGCAGAATAGATTTACACGACCTGGCAATTATGCTTGGAACCGATGAGAGTGTTGTATTAGAAGAAATCGAAAAAATGGAGAATGAGGGAATCATCTGCGGATATCCTACCCTTATTAACTGGGATAAAACAGACACAGAGAAAGTAACAGCATTTATCGAAGTGCGTGTTACCCCACAGAGAGGACAGGGATTTGAAAAGCTGGCAGAGAGAATCACAAACTACCCGGAAGTAAAGTCCATTTATCTGATGTCTGGAGCTTTTGATTTTGCTATCTTTTTAGAGGGTAAAACTTTAAAAGAAGTCTCCATGTTTGTCTCCACAAAGCTTTCTACATTAGAAGCAGTTGCCGGTACAGCAACACATTTCGTCCTGAAAAAATATAAAGATCACGGTATGATTCTTATAGATAAAGAGCCGGCAAACAGAATGAAGGTGACACCATGAGAAATCCTTTATCCGATAAAGTAGTACAGATGAAACCTTCAGGAATCCGTAAATTTTTTGATTTAGTACAGGAAATGCCAGATGCTATTTCCCTTGGTGTAGGTGAGCCGGACTTTGATACTCCGTGGCATATCCGTGAGGAAGGTATCTATTCCTTAGAAAAAGGACGTACTTTCTATACATCCAATGCCGGATTATTAGAACTTCGAAAAGCAATCGCACACTACATGTATCGTAAATATGAACTTACTTACGATCCTGCCCACGAAATCGTTGTGACTGTCGGTGGAAGTGAGGGAATTGATCTTGCTCTTCGTGCGATGCTGAATCCGGGAGACGAAGTTATTTTGCCAGAGCCAGCTTTCGTCTCTTATCTCCCATGCGTGAAGTTAGCGGACGGTGTGCCTGTAACAATTGACTTAAAAGAAGAGAATCACTTTAAGTTAAAGCCAGAAGAATTACTTGCAGCAATTACCGATAAGACAAAGATTCTGATTTTATCCTATCCAAACAATCCGACAGGTGCGATTATGACCCGTGAAGACTTAGAGCCGATCGCCGAAATCGTAAAAGAAAAAGATCTGTATGTCATTTCTGATGAAATTTATGCAGAACTTACTTATGGACAAGATCACTGTTCTATCGCTTCTCTTCCAGGAATGAGAGACAGAACGATTATCATCAATGGATTCAGTAAATCCTTTGCCATGACCGGATGGAGAATGGGATTTGCCACGGGTCCGGAACTTATCATGCAGCAAATATTAAAGATTCATCAGTTTGCAATTATGGCAGCACCGACAACAAGCCAGTACGCAGCAATCGAAGCAATGACAAATGGGGAGGAAGACGTTCAGATTATGCGAAATGCATATAATCAGCGCCGTCGATTTGTCTTAGAACTCTTCTCCGAAATGGGATTGAAATGTTTTGAGCCAGAAGGCGCATTTTACATGTTCCCATGCATCAAAGAATTTGGCATGACCTCCGATGAATTTGCAAACCGCTTCTTACGCGAAGAAAAAGTAGCCATCATTCCGGGAACAGCATTTGGAGACTGCGGCGAAGGATTCCTTCGAGTATCCTATGCTTATTCTATCGAAGAATTAAAAGAGGCATTAGGTCGTCTGGCTAACTTTGTGGAAAGATTGCGCAAAGAGAAAGAACTGTAATAGTAGTAAATAAGAAATATCGAGGAATAAATTATGGTAAACATCGTATTACATGAGCCGGAAATGCCGGCAAACACTGGAAATATCGGAAGAACCTGCGTAGCAACAGGAAGCGTTCTTCACTTAATTGAGCCACTTGGCTTCAAAATCAACGACAAAATGCTCAAACGTGCCGGACTTGATTACTGGGATAAATTAGATGTCCGCACCTATGTAAACTTTGAAGACTTTCTTGCGAAAAATCCCGGAGCAAAAATTTACATGGCAACCACAAAGTCAAAACAGACATACACAGATGTAGAATACGAAGACGGATGCTACATTATGTTCGGAAAAGAAAGCGCCGGAATCCCGGAAGAAATCTTACTCGAACATAAAGAGACAGCAGTCCGTATCCCAATGCTCGATCATATCCGTTCACTGAATCTTGGAAACTCTGTAGCAATTGTTTTGTATGAAGCACTGAGACAGCAGGGGTTCAAAGAATTAGAGCTTGAAGGACAACTCCACAAATACGAATGGTAAATCTGAGTTGCCGCAGGCAAGGGAGACGCTCCCCCCCCAAGAGCCCATAGCCTATATTTGTGACTCTATCGCTGTGGTTTAAATATTCCTTAAAGGTTCGCATTCAATCTTCGCTAAGACCACAAATATAGGCTATGGGCTTTTTTGGGGAGCTGTCTTTCAACTGACTAGTAGGACTTGAAGTAGCTAGCCGCTACATATATATCCTTTATCGGATTGCTCAAAAGAAAGCAAAGAGAAGGAGTATTCTAAGCTTGAATTTTGTGACTTTGCGCTGTGGAATCCTGACTGTAACCTTGCGAGCTCGTTTTCGAGCAAGGTTGTTTTATCAGGCAGGATGGAACGTTTAGCGCAACGGAACAAAATCAAGCTTAGAATACTCCTTCTCTTTGTTTTTTTGAGCAACTGCCTGCAATTTTCTTTGTAGCGGCGTCTGTTTAGTTCTAAAAACTAGTATTTACTTAAAAGTTACGATTGTTACCCCGGCATCCCCTTCGCCGAATTCTGCAAGCTTATAGGACTTCACAAACTTCAGTTTACGGAGATACTCGTGGATACCTTTTCGTAAGGCGCCAGTTCCTTTTCCGTGAACAACTCGGACAGAAGTAAGTCCGGCGATCATAGCATCATCGAGGTATTTTTCAAGGCGGGCGATTGCCTCATCCACAGTATTTCCGAGAAGGTTGATTTCCGGATTGATTGTTGCGGCCTTATTGATACTGTAGCGGTCTTTTGGCTGATGCTGTGGTTTCGGTGCTTTTTCTGGAGCGAGAAGTTCTAAGTTTTTGTAGTTTACTACAGAACTTAAGAAGCCCATCTGGATTACAAGGTCTCCATCCTTGTTGGCAGCTTCTTTTACAGTTCCATTTAAGGAAAGTGTTGTTACAAATACGGAATCGCCTACTTTGAAGTCAGAAGGATCGGAGATAGTGGAAGACTTCTTTGCCTTATAGGCGAGCTTTTTGTCAAGCTTACTCATGCGGCCTCGGAGATCACTTCTCTGTGCTTCCATTTTTTTCATGTTGTTCTGCTTTGGATGCTGTCCCCATGCGTGATATTTACGAATGGATTCATCAGCAACTTCCTTGGCTTCTTCGAGAATGTTTCGTGCTTCCTCGCGGGCATCACGGAGCATCTTGTCTCGTTTTTCTTTAATGTCATCCTGTTTTTCTTTCAGGCTGTTCTTTAAGTTCTCGATTTCCTGTTTTGTTTTGTAAAGTTCAGACTGTTCTTTTTCAATTTCAGCTTTGTTTTTCTCTAATTCAGAGAGCATGTTTTCAAAGTCAATGGCAGTCGCATCAATCTGGGAGCGTGCCTGTTCGATAATGTAGTCTGGCAGGCCAAGACGTTCACTGATGGAGAAGGCATTACTTTTTCCAGGAATACCGATTAAAAGGCGGTAAGTTGGAGAAAGAGTCTCAAGGTCGAATTCACAGCAGGCATTCTCTACGCCAGGTGTGTCCATTGCGTACATTTTTAGCTCAGCGTAATGTGTTGTTGCAACTGTACGAATCTTTCCTGTATGCAAGTCATCTAAGATGGCAATGGCAAGCGCCGCACCTTCTGTCGGGTCAGTTCCTCCACATAACTCATCGAGTAAAACGAGAGAATTGGGGTCAGCTTCGTCTAAAATGTGGACAAGGTTTGTCATATGAGATGAAAATGTGGATAAGTTCATCTCAATACTCTGCTCATCTCCGATATCCGCAAAAATATCAGAAAATACAGCAAGGCGGGAACCCTGAAATGCAGGAATGTGGAGTCCTGCCTGTCCCATAAGCTGGAAGAGACCGACTGTTTTTAAGGAAACGGTCTTACCACCAGTATTTGGTCCGGTGAGCAGAAGCATATTAAAGTCCTCGCCAATATAAATATGGATTGGAACGACTTTTTTCGGGTCAAGTAATGGATGACGGCCCTGCTTGATATCTACAATTCCGTCTGTATTGAAAATCGGTTCGGTTCCCTGATATTCTTTTGCATATTTTGCCTTTGCGAAAATGAAATCAAGCTTTGTCAGAATCTTCTGATTTTCCTCTAATTCACGGCTGCAGGAAGCGGCCTGTGCGCTTAAAGACTGGAGAATCTTTTCGATTTCCATTTTTTCTTTAATATCTAATTCTTTCAAATGGTTGTTTAACTGGACAACGGCCATCGGCTCGATGAAAAGTGTAGAACCGGAAGAAGACTGATCGTGAATCATACCCGGAAAGGCGTTACGATATTCTGTTTTTACAGGAACACAGTAACGGCCATTACGGACGGTAATCAGCGCATCCTGAAGCATTGTCTTGTTATTTTGTGAGTTGATAACAGAAGTCAGCTTATTGTGGATGGAGATATTTGTCTGTTTGATTTCGCGGCGAATGTCTTTTAATGCGGAAGAGGCATCATCACTGATCTCATCCTCAGATAAAATACACTGTGTAATTCTCTGGTAAAGGAATTCTAATGAATCAAGTTCTCCAAAATAGCTGTTTAAGGAGTCATATGCCATTATGTCATCTTCCGTATCGCCGTATTCTACAGCCTGTGCTGTAATAGAAAGAAGACGGGCAATATCGAGAAGCTCCTTTGTATTTAATGTGGAATCAATTTCTAATAATCTTAAATGTGGACGGATATCAGAAAGTCCCTGAAAAGAAAGATAACCCGTCTTATAAAGCCGGGTCAGTGCATCTTTTGTTTCTGTCTGTGCTGACAAGATTTCTTCGTAATCAGAGGAGGGAAGCAGGTCTTTACAGAGTGCTTTTCCCATGGTCGAAGAAGCAAAAGTCTCCAGCTTTTTAATGATTTTATCATATTCTAATGTGATTAGTGCCTTTGTATTCATAAATAAAATCCTCTCAAAAATTTAAGTTCAATCTTGATATGCATCTTAATTTGTGATGGATGCATTATGCAGGAAAACATATTGCAGAGCTATGTAAAGAGAAATAATCCAGATAGTATATAGTTTGTACATAGTTTTACTGCGTAAGTTATGATTGAATAAGATTTTCATATATTGATAATATTAGATTAACTTGTTAGTAGCGAGCCCGAAAGCCCTTTTCATCTGCTACATTTACAGAAGGAATATTTGTAATGTCCAATTTGTCAATGCGGATGAAGCGATTCCCACCTGGCCGATCAGAGGATAACTCCTGTAAAAAGAGTTCCACACGGTGGTCTAGTCCCTGGACTTCCATCTCTACCGTACCATCATAGAGATTGCGGACCCAACCCGTCACATTGTACTTTTTTGCAAAACCGGTTACTGTAAAGCGAAGACCAACGCCCTGTACGCGGCCGTGTGCAATAATGTGTTTTCTAATCATAATGCTTACCTACAGTCCGATACTGTGCCGGACTATTCCTTTCCTTAATTTAATGCAAAAGTAATTGTGACATGAAATACTTCATTTGTCAATGAAGACGGGGCGTAAAGCCTTTAAAAATGCGGAAAAATCTGCGAAATAGAGCATTTTCTTGGTTGTCAGCCTATTAAATTTAAGCTATAATATGTGAAGTAATTAAAGAGATGGATTAGAAAGGAAACGTATATGCGTTATATTAATGAACTCAGAGAAGGAGATAATGTCTCTGAAGTGTACCTTTGTAAAGTAAAAAATATTGCGAAGACAAAAGCGGGAAAGACTTATTATTCCATGATTTTGCAGGATAAGACTGGTGTCATTGACACAAAAATCTGGGATTTGAATAATGGAATCGAGAATTTTGAACAGATGGATTACATCCGTGTAGAGGGTAATGTCACAAGCTTTCAGGGCAGTCCGCAGCTCAATGTCAGAAGACTGCGTAAAGCCAGAGAGGGCGAATTTGCAATGGAGGATTATATCCCATGTTCCAGCAAGAGTATTGACGGAATGTTTAAGGAATTATCTTCCTATGTGAATCATGTACAGAACATTTATTTAAGACAGCTATTAGTTGCTTTCTTTGGAGATAAGGAATTTGCAGCCAAGTTCAAGGCACATTCCGCAGCGAAAAGAGTACATCATGGATTTATGGGCGGTCTGTTAGAGCATACATTAAGCGTAACGAAACTGTGTGATTTTTATTGTACGCAGTATCCGGTTTTGAATAAAGATTTACTTATTACAGCAGCAATCTGTCATGATATCGGAAAGATTGATGAGCTTTCTGATTTCCCGGAGAACGATTATACAGATGTTGGACAGCTGGTCGGCCATATCGTAATGGGAACGATGATGATTGATGAGAAGATTAGAAATATTAATGGTTTCCCAGCGAAGCTGGCGAATGAATTAAAGCACTGTATCTTAGCACATCACGGTGAGTTAGAATACGGTTCTCCTAAGAAGCCGGCATTAATTGAGGCATTAGCCCTTAATTTTGCAGATAATACTGATGCAAAGATGGAGACGTTTATTGAAGCACTTGCAGAAGAGAGCCGTCAGAGCGGTGAGTGGAAAGGTTACAATAAATTATTTGAAAGCAATATCAGAGCGACAAGTCATTTAGGAGAAAAGGATTGAATAATAAAGTGAAATCAGAACAGAAGTTGAATTTGAAAAAGAATCAGGAAATTTCACTTACAATCGAAGATTTTACAAAGGAAGGGGAAGGTCTTGGCAAGTACCAGGGCTTCCCTTTCTTTGTTAAAGACACGGTAATCGGTGATGAAGTGAGAGTTTCCATAACAAAATTAAAAAAGAATTACGGTTATGCCCGTCTGGTAGAAATTGTAACACCATCAAAAGACAGAGTAACCCCGCCATGTTCGGTCGCAAGACAGTGTGGAGGTTGTAAGTTACAGCAGATTTCTTATGAGAAACAGCTTTCTTTTAAAAAGAGTCTTGTGGAAGGCTGCCTGATGCGTATAGGCGGTTTTGGAAAAGAAGATATTGAGCAGAAGATGGAGCCGGTATACGGAATGGAAGAACCGTGGCATTACCGCAATAAGGCACAGTTTCCTGTTGGTTATGACAAAGAGGGGAACCTTGTTGCCGGATTTTATGCGGGCCGTACCCACTCCATCGTGGCCAATACAAATTGTGCGATTCAGGCAGAAGTAACTCACCCGATTGTTGAAAAAGTTCTTACTTATATGAAAGAAAATAAGATCTCTGCATATGATGAGAAAAATCACAGCGGTTTGGTGCGCCATATTTTAACCCGCATAGGATTTACTACTGGCGAGATTATGGTATGTCTTATTGTAAATGGTACGAAAAAGCAGTTGAAACATATTGATAAACTTGTAGATGACTTAAAAACAATCGAGGGAATGACAAGTATTATCGTAAACACGAATACTGATAAGACAAATAAAATTTTGGGACTTCGCTGTGAGACTGTATGGGGCCAGGATTATATTGAAGATTATATCGGTAATATTAAATATCAGATTGGGCCGCTTTCTTTCTATCAGGTAAACCCACAGCAGACAAAGGTTCTTTATTCTAAAGCATTAGAGTACGCTGAGCTGAAAGGGCAGGAACTTGTGTGGGATTTATACTGCGGAATCGGAACTATTTCCCTCTTTTTGGCGCAGAAAGCAAAGCAGGTTTACGGTGTAGAAATCATTAAAGAAGCCATCGATGATGCCAAGAGAAATGCCGCATTAAATCATATGGATAATGTTGAATTTTTCGTTGGAAAGGCAGAAGAAGTCGTACCTGCACAGTATGAAAAGACTGGGATTCATCCAGATGTCATCGTTGTTGATCCACCAAGAAAGGGCTGTGATGCGATGCTCTTAAACACAATGCTCGATATGGCACCGAAGCGCATTGTCTATGTAAGCTGCGACCCGGCAACATTAGCAAGAGATTTAAAGATACTGTGTGAGGAAAAATATACCTTGGAGAAGGTATCTGTGGTAGATCAGTTCAGCCACTCGGTTCATGTGGAGAGTGTGTGTGCTTTGAAAAGAGTAGATGAATAATTTTGCTATAAATAGAGAGTGTCTGCATTAAAAAAGACTGGAAAGCATTTTTTAAATATACTTTAGGTAAATAGTTTTTTATACTATATTATTAGGACCTTTATAGAGAAAATAAGATAAGAATGAAAAATTATCCAGAAACTATGATAGGATATATTGTTTTTTGTCTTTTTAATTATAGTAGTATTTTTAATTGCTATAGACACATCTTATGATAAAACAGAGGAATTGAACAAGAATATTCTTAAAAGATTTTCTGGCAGGCGTACCTAAGAAAAGATATATGTAGATCAAGAAAAAATATTTACAAAAGTATCATGGGAGGGGCGGAATATATGAAGTCAATCAAGAAATACGAAACAATTATTAATGAGGCACTGCGTTCAGCACTTGAATACGATACTCCCGAGGGACAAATTAATGAATTTATCAGTTTTTTTGGAAAACATATCGGGTCTGACAGAATTTATATTTTTGAGGATGACGAGGAGCATCATGTAACAAATAATACTTATGAATGGTGTGCAGAAGGAATTACTCCGCAGATTGAGCATTTGCAGGGTGTGAATATGGAAGTAATTGATTGGTGGTATGATACTTTTGATGAGGGAAAAAGTGTTATTATTTCTGATGTTGAAGAATTAAAAGGAGTACATCAGGTATCTTACAATATGCTTAAGTACCAGAATGTTTGTAAAGTAGTTGTCAGCCCATTACGCCATAAAGGGCAGATAAAGGGATTTTTCGGTGTAGATAATCCATCGGCTGTAGATTACAATGCATTAACAATGTTTTTAGATATGATCGGAACCATGCTGATTTCTCTTTTAAAAATAAGAAATACATTTCAAAAAGAGCAATATAACGCAAGTATGAGCAGCTACTCAGCACTTTCTGAGATTTATTTATGTATGCATTTAATTGATATAAAAACAGGAAAGTATGAGCAGATAAAAAATGTAAAACATGTAGAAAAAGAATGTGAAGAGCTTGATCAGGAGAATTTTTCAAAAAGAGTATATACAACTATGAAATACTTCTGTACAGAAATGTATTTATCAAGTGTACTGGAGTTTGTGGACTTATCAACATTAGACAGACGATTAATGGAAACAAACACAATCGTTCATGAATTTATAGGTACAGTTTCCGGATGGTGCCGCGAGCGCTTTATCAAAGTAGATAGCGATGAAAAAGGCCGTCTGTGGCATGTTCTTTACTGTGTGGAAGTGATTGACGAACAGAAACGCCGGGAGAAAAAGCTGCTGTATCTTTCTGAAACAGATTCCATGACCGGTATTAATAACCGTGGAAGCGGGGAGCGAAAGATTACAGAATTCCTCGAAAAAAAGAAAGGTGGCCTGTTCTGCCTTTTAGACTGTGATAAATTCAAAAAAATCAATGATACATATGGACATGCCGTTGGAGATACCGTTCTCATTAAGCTTGCAGCAGTCCTTCAGCGAGCCTGCCGTGAGAATGATATTGTCATGCGGCTTGGAGGTGATGAATTTGCGATGTATCTTCCAGGAATGCCAGATAAAGCACAAGCGGAATCATTTTTCAAACGTTTATTTACGCAAATAGATAAGATTTCCATACCGGAAATGCAGGGAGAGAAAATTAATGTGAGTCTGGGAGCTTCTTTATGTTCGGATAAAGATAGAGCAACTTTTGATACGCTATATCGTGAGGCGGATGCGGCAATGTATGAAAGTAAGAAAATTGTGGGGAATCATGCAATAATATATTCTGATTTGCCACAGGCAAGGCAGACGCCACTGTAGAAGAATTATCATTTCTTTAAAGAACAATAATTTTGCTATCACAGTGAAAAAGTTCAGAGTAAAAGTATGAGAAATACTTCTGTTCTCGGTGGAATGTAGCAGCACAGAATTAGGCTACAGACAGAACACATCGTATCGGGCAAAAAATGTAGTGAATGTCCTCAAATTGGTTGCCAGAGACACGATAGAAGAAAAAATTATTCATTTGCAGGAAAAGAAGGCAAAACTGGCAGAGGATATTATAGAAGGCAAGGAGACAGCAGAACATTATTTAATCCGAGAGGAAATCATAGATTTGTTATCAGAAAAAGACAAATAATGGAAATATACTGTAAGTTCGCAATAAGTAATACTATCAAAGAAACTGCTGTGCAAAGAGTCAATATATTTCAGTAATAAGACAGCAATTTTCATATATCCTCTCTTTAGATTAGTGCTATAATAAAATAAATATGACTATTCAGAAATAATTCATGGAATCGCATTTGCGATGCTTATTTTTTGCTTTGAATAGCCGCAGTTTATATAACATAACACAACCGTGGGACAACACGGGGGTAGCTCGCTTATGCTTAGCACAACGGTGCTATCGAACGAGAACCGACCTCTATAGGTGGGGAGGATGTCACCATAACCAGAAAACCAAAGTATACATATTGGGAAAGGGGTAGAAAGACATGATAGATAACAAGAGACAGGAGCTGATTCATAGCCAGGTAATGGAGATTCTCAAAGAGAACCAGTTAGCATTTTCTAATGTTGCACGTCCAAAGCCAACAAAAGCTTCTACAGCAACTTCAGCATCCTGGTCAAAAGACATGGCTCCGAAAGCATCTGCAGCAACACAGGGAGCATGGGACAGCACAAATACACCGGGCGGTGTTTCTTCTTTAGCAAAGGAGAAATGGAATGTACAGGAAATCGCAGCACTTGTAACAAAGGCATTAGAAGCCAGCAACGTAAAAGTTGCATTTTCTAATAAGCCAATTTCTGCACCAACAACAATTTCCAGTTCTACACAGCCAGCATGGAAGAAAGACGAAGACGAAGCTCCTCGTAAACCGGCAGCAGGTACACAGGGCGCATGGGATGTGACAGATACACCAGGTGGACTTTCTGCTGAGACAAAGAAAGTATGGAATCTTGATGCAATCACAGCTCTGGTAAAGAAAGAATTAACAGAGAACCTTGAGTTCTATAACAAACCACTGCCAAAGCCAACAACAGTATCCAGTTCCACACAGCCAGCATGGAAAGATGACAGCGAAGAGTATAAACCAAAAGAATCTGCATCTGCTCAGGGAATCTGGGAGAGAGGCAATAAGATTTCTGCATCTACACAGCCAGCGTGGAAGGTGGATGAAATCGCTGCTTTGGTAACAAAGGCTCTGCAGAATAAATAATATTTACTACAGGCAAGGGGAGATGTCCTCTGAAAGATAAATAAAGCATATTTGTGACTTTAGTCGCTGTGGTTTGAATGTTCGCTTGGACGCGCGAATGTTCAAACCTTGTTCCGAGGCCACAAATATGCTTTATTTATCTTTCAGAAGACTGTCTTTGGCTGCGGCAAATTACTATTTAGAAAGGAATTATTATGCAAAGTAAAATGACACTTAAAGAATGGCTGCCACTGCTTGGTATCACAGTCTCAGCATTCATATTTAACACATCAGAGTTTATGCCGATTGGTTTGTTGACAGATATTGCCGACAGCTTTCATATTACAGAGGCACATGCGGGGGTACTGATTACAGTATATTCATGGATCGTTATGTTACTGTCTCTGCCGTTGATGCTTCTATTGAATAAGATTGATTTTAAAAGACTTTTGTTAGGAACGATTGCACTTTTTGGAATCTTCCAGATGCTGTCCGCTTTTTCTGCTTCATATGGAATGTTAATGATATCACGTATTGGCGTAGCGTGTACACATTCAGTATTCTGGTCGATCGCATCACCGGCAGCAGTCAGTGTTGTGTCAGAAAAGTTTCGTTCACTTGCACTTAGTATGGTAGTAACCGGAACCTCAATTGCGATGATTCTTGGACTTCCGCTAGGAAGAATTATCGGACTTCATATGGGCTGGAATATGGCATTTTTCTGTGTAGGAATCATTGCTTTTATCACAACCGCTTACCTGATTTTTGTATTCCCGAAAGTGCCGGGCGGAGAGTCTTTCTCCATAAAACAGATGCCGGAAATCTTTAAAAATAAAACGCTGATGGGAATTTTTCTTGTTACCTTTTTATTTGCCACATCGTATTATACGGGATATAGTTATATTGAACCATTCTTACAGAAGGTGGCTGGTCTTTCTGATAACTGGGTTACAACAACACTTACTATATTTGGTGCAGCAGGTCTTTTGGGAAGTTTTTTATTTTCCCATTATTATGACAAGAATAAATATCTTTTCGTAAAACTGGTAATGATCAGTGTGGCGGCAGCATTACTTTTATTATATCCGATATCAAAAGCACATATGGCGGTTGTTTTATTATGTGCATTCTGGGGTATGGCAGTTATGGCATTTAACGTGACATTTCAATCAGAAATTATTACTTATGCACCGGCAGCGGCTTCCTCTGTAGCAATGGCAATCTATTCCGGAATCTATAATCTTGGAATCGGAAGCGGGACATGGATTGGAGGAAGTATTTGTACCCATCTGTCCATTTCCTATATCGGAATTGCTGGTGGCATGATAGCAGTAGTGGCGGCATTGTTATGCATATTTGTTGTGATAAAGTATATGAAGGAATTTGATAGAGCAGCTTGATTTTAAAGCGGGTATTGATACTCGCTTTTTTTGCTTAAAATAGAAAAATTACGGGACGTAGAAGGATGTAATCTGAAATATGTAACAAAAATAAAAGATATACTTGCGAAAATGATGGTTTTATACGATAATAGGTACTGTTTGACCTGAAATAGAAAAATCAGGCAACATAGAGTAAAGAGAGATTGAAAATAGATAATTGGAAAATTAAATGGAGCTTCCGAGTAATTCAATTGCGGAATGCTTCAGGATAATAAAAGTTATCGTATAGGAGCATAAAAAACAAGGAGAGAAAAATGAGCAGAATAGATGAAATTAAAAAACGACGTACCTTTGCAATTATTTCGCACCCGGATGCCGGTAAGACTACATTAACAGAGAAGTTCCTTTTATATGGAGGTGCAATCAACCAGGCTGGTTCCGTTAAAGGAAAAGCAACCGCAAAACATGCGGTATCTGACTGGATGGATATTGAGAAGGAGAGAGGTATTTCCGTAACTTCTTCCGTATTACAGTTTGAGTACGGCGGATGCTGTATCAACATTCTGGATACTCCTGGACATCAGGACTTCTCAGAGGATACTTACCGTACATTAATGGCAGCGGATTCTGCCGTTATGGTAATTGATGCATCGAAAGGTGTAGAGGCACAGACAAGAAAGCTTTTTAAAGTTTGTGCCATGCGTCATATTCCAGTATTTACATTTATCAATAAAATGGACCGTGAGGCAAGGGATATTTTTGATCTCTTAGATGAAATCGAAAAAGAACTTGGAATCCCAACTTGTCCGGTAAACTGGCCAATCGGTTCCGGTAAACAGTTTGCAGGCGTTTACGACAGAAAAAGCCAGAAAATCGATTTATTTGAAGACACAATGAAGGGTACAAAGATGGGAACGATGAAAGAAATCGCCCTCGATGACCCGGAAATCAGCAACTATGTCACAGACGAAGCAAAAGAAGTATTAGAGGAAGAAATTGAGCTTTTAGATGGGGCCAGTGCAGAATTTGATCAGGAATTAGTTGATGCCGGAGAACTCTCTCCAGTATTCTTTGGTTCTGCCCTCATGAACTTTGGCGTAGAGAATTTCTTAAATTACTTCCTGAAAATGACTTCCTCCCCACTGCCAAGAACTTCTGATCAGGGAACAATCGACCCAATTGAGGAAAAAGATTTTTCTGCATTTGTATTTAAGATTCAGGCAAATATGAACAAAGCTCACCGTGACCGAATCGCCTTTATGAGAATCTGTTCCGGCGAATTTGAGGCGGGAATGGATGCTTTCCATGTACAGGGAGACAAAAAGGTACGTCTTTCTCAGCCACAGCAGATGATGGCAAGTGAGAGAAAGATGATTGATAAAGCCTACGCCGGAGACATTATCGGAATCTTTGACCCAGGCATTTTCTCTATCGGAGATACCATTACAACTTCACCAAAGAAATTTGCTTACGAAGGAATCCCTACCTTTGCGCCAGAACATTTCGCAAGAGTGCGTCAGGTAAATACGATGAAACGTAAACAGTTCATCAAGGGAATCAACGAAATCGCACAGGAAGGTGCTATCCAGATTTTCCAGGAATTTAATACTGGAATGGAAGAAGTAATCGTAGGTGTAGTAGGAACATTGCAGTTTGATGTATTAAATTACCGCCTGCAGCATGAATACAATGTAGAAATCCGCCTTGAAAAACTTCCATATGAATATATCCGCTGGATTGAAAATACAGAAATTGACCTTGAAAATCTTCGTGGAACATCGGATATGAAGAAGATTAAGGATTTGAAAGGTCGTCCATTGTTACTGTTTATTAATAGCTGGAGTGTGGGAATGACTCTGGAGAGAAATGAAGGACTTGTACTCTCGGAATTCGGAAGAGCTTAAGAATTCTGATTTGTGGGATTGCGAAGCAGACGAACTCCTGAAGATAAACTTTGAAGATAGATTGAAGCTGAATAAGTATTCAACGCAATCTATCTTCAAAGTCACAAATATGGGGTTTTTAGGATTCTGTTTGTCGGCAAATCAAATAGCAAGAATTTTCTTGGCGTTCTCCACTCGTTCTTTTGTTGGTGGCTCAATTCCCTCCAGTGGATACTCTAATCCAAGTTCTTTCCATTTGTAAATTCCCATCGTGTGGTAAGGCAGAATCTCTACCTTTTCTACGTTATCAAGGGAATGAATGAAATCAGCTAATCTAGTCAAATATTCATCTTTATCGCTTCGTTCCGGGACAAGGACATGGCGAATCCAAATCGGTTTTTTGATATCGGAAAGATAGCGAATCATATCAAGAATATTCTCATTGCTACGACCAGTTAAAACTTTGTGGTATTTGTTATCAATGTGTTTGATATCCACTAATAACAGATCAGTATATTTCATCAATTCCTGAAATTTAGAAAAGAAAGGTTCATCTCTTGTAAAAGGTCCTCCAGCAGTATCAATAACGGTGTGGATTCCTTTTTCTTTTGCTTTTTTAAAAAACTCAAGCATAAAATCAATCTGTAAAAGAGGCTCTCCACCACTGACAGTAATACCTCCGCCATTTTTCCAGTAAGGACGATAGCGGAGTGCCTGATTTAACAGCGCATCTGCGCTTTTCCATACCGCACCATTTTCTTCTGTCATTTTCCATGTATCTGGATTGTGACAGAACTGGCACCGCAAAGGGCAACCCTGCAAAAAAACAATAAAACGAACTCCCGGCCCATCCACCGAACCAAAACTCTCCGTAGAATGAACAAGAGCCATCGCATTTTTATTACATTCTGTCATGGCATGTTCTGGCAATTACATCTAACTGCTGTTCTTTTGTCAGAGAGATGAATTTAACTGCATAACCTGAAACACGGATCGTAAAGTTTGCGTATTCTTCTTTTTCCGGATGTTCCATAGCATCAATCAGTTTCTCAACACCAAATACATTTACGTTTAGGTGGTGAGCACCCTGTGCGAAGTAGCCGTCCATAACATTTACTAAGTTATTGATACGTTCTTCTTCGGAATGACCGAGTGCATCAGGGTTGATTGTCTGTGTATTGGAAATACCATCTAATGCCCATTCGTAAGGAAGTTTTGCTACAGAGTTTAAGGAAGCTAAAAGTCCGTTCTGCTCAGCACCATAACTTGGGTTTGCTCCTGGGGAAAGAGGTTCTCCGGCCTTTCTTCCGTCTGGAAGGGAACCAGTTGCCTTACCATATACTACGTTTGATGTGATAGTAAGGATGGAAGTTGTAGGTTCAGAATCACGGTAAGTATGGAATTTTTCAAGCTTCTTCATAAATGTCTGAAGTAACCATACAGCGATATCATCAGCGCGGTCATCATCATTTCCGTATTTAGGGAAGTCGCCAGTTGTCTCATAATCAACAACAAGTCCTTCTTCATTGCGGACTGTTTTTACTTTGGCATATTTAATCGCACTTAAGGAATCTACTACATGTGAGAATCCTGCGATACCTGTAGCGAATGTACGACGTACATTTGTATCGATTAAGGCCATCAAAGCATATTCATAGTAATATTTGTCATGCATGTACTGGATGAGATTTAATGTATTTACATATAAACCTGCTAACCAGTCCATCATGATATCATATTTGTGCATTACTTCATCATAGTCAAGATATTCGGAAGTAATCGGTTTATATTCCGGTCCAACCTGCTGTCCGGTCTTTTCATCCACACCACCATTGATAGCGTAAAGGAGACATTTTGCAAGGTTAGCGCGAGCACCGAAGAACTGCATTTCCTTACCAGTCTGTGTAGCAGAAACACAGCAGCAGATGGAGTAATCATCGCCCCATACTGGACGCATTACATCATCATTTTCATACTGGATTGAACTTGTTGTAATAGAAATATGAGCTGCGTAATCTCTAAATGCTTTTGGAAGACGCTCAGAGTAAAGTACTGTGAGGTTTGGCTCTGGGGATGGTCCCATATTTTCTAATGTGTGGAGGAAACGGTAGTCAGTTTTTGTAACCATGGAACGACCGTCCTGTCCAAGTCCGCCAACTTCAAGTGTTGCCCATACAGGGTCACCGGAGAAGAGCTGGTTGTAAGCTGGGATACGTCCGAACTTAACCATACGGAACTTCATAGTCATATGGTCGATTAATTCCTGCGCTTCTTTCTCTGTAAGGATTCCCTTATCCATATCACGTTTGATATAAATGTCAAGGAAAGTAGCGATACGTCCGATACTCATAGCAGCACCGTTCTGTGTCTTGATTGCTGCAAGGTATCCGAAATACGTCCATTGAACAGCTTCCTTTGCGTTAGAAGCAGGTTCGGAAATATCATAGCCATAGCTTTCAGCCATAACTTTCATATCTTTTAATGCTTTAATCTGCATGGAGATTTCTTCTCTTAAACGGATAACGTCATCTGTCATTGTTCCGTCACCGCAGTTTGCGAAATCTTTTTGCTTGTCAGCAACTAACAGGTCAATACCGTAAAGAGCTACACGACGGTAGTCACCAACGATACGTCCACGTCCGTAAGTATCTGGAAGACCAGTAATGATCTTATTGTGACGAGCTTTCTTCATTTCAGGAGTATAAGAATCAAATACTGCCTGGTTATGTGTCTTATGATAATCTGTAAAAATCTTGTGGAATTCTGGATTTGGTGTGTAACCATAAGTTGTACAAGCTTCTTCAGCAGTACGGATACCACCAAATGGCATAAATGCACGTTTTAAAGGTTTATCTGTCTGAAGACCTACGATCTGTTCTTTCTCTTTTAAAGACTCAGAAATGTAACCCGGTTTATGGGAAGTAAGGCTTGATACGATATCAGTATCCATATCAAGAACACCACCCTTTTCACGCTCTGCTTTCTGCAGCTTCTGCAGTTCGCCCCACAGTGTGTCAGTAGCTTCGGTAGGACCTTCGAGGAAAGAAGCATCTCCATCATATGGAGTGTAGTTATCCTGGATGAACTCTCTTAAATTAATTTCTTCTCTCCAGATTCGTCCATTAAATCCCTGCCATTGTTCTTTTTGTAACATCTTAATTGACCTCCCTGTTTGTTAAAAAAATCCTTAAGTCAAGGTTTTGAAATATGTTTGCTAAAAAATCAACAAAATTGTTCAGATGATTTACTATGATTAGTTTTAACTTATTTAAGTTTTAATCATCTAACAACATTATTAACATGATTTTTGGCAATCGTCAAACAATTTTTTGATATTATGTGTTCTTTTTTTTGAACATATACACAAAAATGCTTGTAGAGCCTTTAAAATAAAGGGTTTTAGAGCGTTGATAAAATATTATCAAATCGTACAAATGTACTGATATAAGTACAATAATGACAAGCATACAACTATAATTTTATTTTTCGCTCTTTAGAGCATGTTTGGAAAAACATCTTCTTTAGCACATGACTTAATAACGATTTAAAGTTACTTCTTATCAGGGATATTGGATAGAATATTATCTTATCAGAAATAAAAAAGCCAGCATCCAGACAAGAATTGCCCAGACGGTCGGCTATAAGAGTCTTATACTTCATGTGGTTCATTCCACTTACTTCCGTCAGTCGTATAAGTATCCTAACTATAAACAAAATAGAACAAAATGTCAAGGGGTTACTATTTAATTCATTAAGAGAACTACAGACGAAGCCATTGCCTCCAATAAGGCATATTTGTGATTTTAGTCGCGGCGCGTTGAATGTTCGCTCCATGCGCTCGCATCCAACACTTGCTCCGAGACCACAAATATGCCTTATTGGAGGCAATGGCTTCTGTGCTATGGCTGGAGAAGATGAATTAAACAGAGGGAGGGGATTTGGGGACAGAAACTGATGTCTTCTGCTTACTCAAGAATGACTGGGAACAGGGGGATGATTTAGCTTTTTTAATGGTTATCTCAGCAATATTTCAATAATTTCAGAATAAAAAGCAGACTGTTGTTATCAATATCAATTCATTACCTCTTCTATTTAAATACAAAACATCTATTCACAATATTTTAAGAGCAAGCAGAAAACTTCTACCCTCTCCCCCAAATCCCCACAACCACTATTTAATTCAAACAAAATCCAGCCAAAGACAGCCCGGGAAGAGAACCGATACCCTATATTTGTGGCCTCGGAGCAAGGTTTAGATGCGAGCGCATAAAGCGAACATTTAAACCGCCGCGACTAAAGTCACAAATATAGGGTATCGGTTCTCTTCCCGGGTGTCTGTCTCTTAATGAATTAAATAGTAAATTCTCTTGTTGACTTTTTCGATTTTATGTGTTAAAGTTTTTATAGTTTATACAGTTAAAGTGTCAAAGTATTTCATTAAAAAATTGATGCAGGCTGTGAGGCATACAGATTACTGATTTTTTTCAGATATGCTTTAACGACTACAAAGAAAAGAGAGGAAAAATGTATGAAACTACTAATCTTGATTGCTTATTTTATTGTTCTCATTACTATCGGTTTTGTCTGCCGACAGAAGGCAACTGATGTGAATGGCTTTGTGCTCGGAGGACGTTCTGTCGGGCCGTGGCTTACTGCTTTTGCTTATGGAACTTCGTATTTTTCTGCCGTTGTATTCGTTGGTTATGCCGGACAGTTCGGCTGGCGTTTCGGAATTGCTGCTACATGGGCCGGTATCGGTAATGCTCTTATAGGCTCCCTCCTTGCATGGGTGATTCTCGGACGACGTACCCGAATCATGACACAGCATCTTGACTCCGCAACAATGCCGCAGTTTTTCGGTGAGCGTTTTCAGAGTAAATCTCTTAAGATTGCGGCATCTGTTATCATTTTCATTTTCCTGATTCCATATACTGCATCTCTCTACAACGGTCTTTCCCGTTTATTTGGTATGGCATTTCATATTGATTATTCGGTATGTATTGTCCTGATGGCAATTTTAACTGCAATCTATGTTATTGCCGGCGGTTACATGGCAACTGCAATCAATGATTTTATTCAGGGAATCATTATGTTAGCAGGTATTATTGCCATTATAGTGGCAGTACTTCATAGTAAGGGTGGATTTATGGCTGCTTTAGATGGTCTTGGCCATGTGAGTGATCCTACGGTCTCTTCCACTCCAGGAGTCTTCGGTTCTTTCTTTGGTCCTGACCCAGTCAGCCTCCTTTCTGTTGTTATTTTAACTTCACTTGGTACCTGGGGTCTTCCTCAGATGGTTCAGAAGTTTTATGCAATTGATAATGAAGATTCCATTAAAAAGGGAACGATTATTTCTACAATTTTTGCTTTAGTCGTTTCTGGCGGGTGCTATTTCTTAGGTGGTTTTGGGCGTCTTTTCTCTGATAAGATTGATATTGCCGCTAACGGTTACGATTCCATTATTCCAACTATGCTTGAAAATTTACATCCATTACTTATTGCATTGGTTGTTATCCTTGTTTTATCTGCTTCAATGTCTACCTTATCTTCACTGGTCATTGCTTCAAGTTCTACGCTGACCATTGACCTGATCAAAGATAATGTTGTAAAGGATATGAGCGATAAAAAACAGGTATTATGTATCCGTGTACTTATTGTTATTTTCATTGCAATTTCTGCGATTATCGCCGTTATCCAGTACAAGAGTGCTGTCACATTTATCGCACAATTAATGGGAATCTCCTGGGGTGCACTTGCGGGTTCTTTCCTTGCACCATTCCTCTACTCCCTTTACTGGAAAAAGACAACAAAAGCTGCCTGCTGGACATCTTTTGTGTTTGGATGTATGATTATGGTTCTGAATCTTGTTGCAGGCTCTCATTTTCCAGCATTGTTACAATCCCCGATTAACTGCGGTGCTTTCGCAATGCTTACCGGATTAATCGTTGTCCCTGTTGTCAGTCTCTTCACAAAAAAACCAGACGCAGCATTAATCGAGAATACATTTGCCTGCTATGACAAGACCAGTACAGTAACTCAAAAAACTGCACTTGGAAAATAAATGAGGTAATATTATGGCAAGTAAAAATACAAACATTGTATCCAAAACACTGGTTGAATCCTATATTCGCAAACAGGTAAAAGCATTAAAACAATCTCCTACAGAGACTATTGATACTCTCACAAAGCAGCTTTTAGATAAACCAAAAGGCTCTTTGGAAAAGTATCTTTTACATATCACACCTGAAAAACTTCAGGATACACAAAGTGGATATTATAAGCTTTTCCATGATATTCTTCCAAAAGTAAATACAGATCATCTCGTTACTTTAGGAATGAATATTGGATATAATGGTATTTTTACCGCTTCAAAAAACACACAAACAAACTCCCCAGAGAGCAAATCAGATGCTCTCTGGGCTTTTATGCTTTCCATCGATGGAATTAATTATGAAAAAAAATCTGCACAATATAAGGCACAGATTAGCAATGCAAAAAAGAATGGAACCCGTTGCTTTATGCTTTTTATTGAAAAAAATGCATGGAAACTGCTTCCTCTTATAAAAAAAGAAAAAGACTGTGCTTTCTTTTTATTCTGCCCTAGCTCCTGCTTAACAGAAAAATTCTTAGATGCCGTAAAACTCACCAAAAATCTTTTTATTTCTGTTGCTTATAACAGTAACGGCAATAAGGAGCAGATACTTTCCACCAATGTATTTAATCGTCTTAGATCACGAAAACTGCCTTATGGCATACATTATTATTATTCTGTGTCTGATCTAGATAACTTTAAATCTGGCGAAATCTTTAAAAAATTAAGTAGAGAAAAACCTCTGTTCTCCTTCTTTCTCTCAAAAAAAGCTGACTCTGGTAAGGATACTGTAACAGAAGAAGAGAAAAAAGCTGTTTACGAAATAATCATAAAAGAACGCTATTGGTTAAAGTATCCTTCAATCCCATTTGAAATAGAGAAAGATTATTACTATTTAATTCATTAAAGAACAGACGCCCGGGAAGAGAACCGATAGGCTATATTTGTGACTTTAGTCGCTACGAGAAATCGTCTTCTATGAAAAGGCCGACATTTTACTACAGTCTCGTAGCTCCGAGGCCATAAATATAGCCTATCGGTTCTCTTCCCGGGCTGTCCTTTGGCTGGATTTTGTTTGTATTAAATAGTGGTTGCAGGGATTTAGGGAAGAAGGTAGAAGTTTTCTGCTTACTCCGAAATTATTGTAAATAGATGCTTAGTATTTAAATCTAAGCATTAGTTAGATTGCTCTATCTGCCAAATCATCCCTCTATTCCCATATTCCCAGGCATTCCCGAGTAAGCAGAATACATCAGCTTCTGTCCCCAAATCCCCTCCTCCTGTTTAATTCATCTTCTCCAGCCACAGAACAGAAGCCATTGTCCTCAATAAGGCATATTTGTGGTCTCGGAGCAAGTGTTGGATGCAAGCGGGTAAGCGAACATTCAACACGCAGCGACTAAAATCACAAATATGCCTTATTGAGGACAATGGCTTCGTCTGTAGTTTGTCTAATGAATTAAATAGTAACTAAGCTCTATTCTGTTGTGCTACCAAGTATTCTGCTCCATATTTTTTACGGAGTGCCGGTTTTTCAATTTTTCCAGTTGCATTTCTAGGAACATCTGCAAAGATAAGCTTCTTAGGCCGTTTGTAACGAGGAAGCTTCATACAGTATTCGTTGATTTCTTCTTCAGTACATTCCATGCCATCTTTAATAGAAATAACCGCTCCTGTAATCTCTCCAAGTCGTTTGTCTGGAAGTCCGATGACTGCGACATCTTTTACTTTATCAAAGGCACTTAAGAAGTTTTCAATCTGTACTGGATAAATGTTTTCTCCTCCACTTACGATAACGTCTTTCTTACGGTCTACAAGGAAATAGAATCCATCTTCATCCTGCATTGCCATATCTCCGGTAAAGAGCCATCCGTCTTTGATAGTTTCTGCGGTTGCTTTTGGATCGTTGTAGTAGCAGGTCATCATTCCCGGACCCTGTACACAAAGCTCTCCGACTTCTCCCTGTGGAAGTGCATTTCCATTCTCATCGACAATCTTGCAGGACCAGCGGTAACCTGGAATGCCAATTGCACCAACTTTATCAATATTTTCAATACCAAGATGTACACAGCCTGGACCTGTAGACTCTGATAATCCATAGTTTGTATCGTATAAATGGTTCGGGAAGTATTCTTTCCAGTGTTTGATCAGTGATGGCGGTACTGGCTGTGCACCGATATGCATCAGTCTCCACTGGGAAAGCTCATAATTCTCCAGTTTTAAATCACCTCTGTCAAGGCTGTCTAAAATATCCTGTGCCCACGGTACTAAAAGCCATACGATTGTACAATGCTCTTTCGATACGGCATCAAGAATAATCTCCGGTGTGGTTCCTTTTAATAATACTGCCTTACTTCCCGCACAAAGGCTTCCCATCCAGTGGAACTTCGCCCCAGTGTGATACAATGGCGGAATACATAAAAATACATCATCTCTGTTTGTCAGATGATGTTTCTGCTCCATCTGTGCCGCCTGCAGTAAACTCTCATGATTATGAAGGATTGCTTTCGGAAATCCTGTTGTTCCTGAAGAAAAATAAATCGCTGCATCGTCTTCGTCTTCTAAGCGAACTAACGGAGCCTGACTTGAACAATCTGCTACAAGTTCTCGATAACTTTCTGCGAATGTCGGACAGCCATCTCCTACATAAATCAAAAGACGCCCTTTGCTAAGTTCTTCCTCAATTGCTTCAATTCGACCAATAAACTCCGGTCCAAAGAAAAGCACATGAACTTCTGCCAAATCTGCACAGTACTTAATCTCATCAGAGGCAAAACGGAAATTAAAAGGTACGGCGATTGCTCCTGTTTTTAAAATACCAAAATAAATTGGCAGCCATTCCAGACAGTTAAACATTAAGATTGCTACACGGTCACCCTTTTGCACACCACGACTTAACAGCATATTTGCCACACGGTTTGCCTTCTCATCAAATACGCTCCATGTAATCTCACGGCGATATGGTACAGAAGAAGTTTGCTGCACAAGATCATATTCCTTCCATGTTGTCTTTCTTGTATCCTTCATTGTAGGATTCAATTCTACTAAGGCAACTTCCTCTCCGTAAAGCTTATGATTTCTCTCAAGTAAATCTGTAACTGGCATAACGCTACCTTCCTTTTCTTAAAAAATTTAAATATTTAAAATACAGACACCCTTTTCTCTGCGTCTGTATCTCTTAATCTTCCTAATCCTTCTTCACTTTTTCTCTTTTATTTATTAAAGTGTTGCACTATGATAAAGTATCATATTTTGTGAAAAAAGTCAACGCTATCTCGCTATTCCAGCTCTTTTTTTATCAGTTCAAAAAATATTTTATATGTGCCTTGTATACAAGTTTTTTCTGTAAATCATCTGGTTGATTTACGATGCTTCGTTGACAGATTTCCTTTTTTGCACTATCATTATATGGTAAAAATAAACAGAAACGAGGATAAAGCTATGTTAAATGAAAAAATGGTTGCTCTCGGCACCCAGCGTTCTGTTATCCGTGAATTATTTGAATACGGAAAACAGCGTGCTGCCGAAGTTGGTCCAGAGAATGTTTTTGATTTCTCCATCGGAAATCCAAGCGTTCCTGCTCCTGATTGTGTCAATGAAACTGCTATAAAGCTCCTTAATGAGATGGATTCTGTTGTTCTTCACGGCTATACAAGCGCGCAGGGAGATGCCGGTGTCCGCAAGATGATTGCAGATTCTATCAACTCCCGCTTCCAGACATCTTTTAATGCAGATAATCTGTACATGACTGTTGGTGCCGCTGCTGCATTATGCTGCTGCTTAAATGGTCTTACATGTCCTGGAGATGAGTTTATCGTATTTGCACCATATTTCCCAGAATATAAAGTATTTATCGAGGCTGCCGGTGCTTCTATGAAGCTTATTCCTGCAGACATCGAGGCTTTCCAGATTGATTTTGGGGCATTTGAAGAAGCCATCAATGAACACACAAAGGGCGTTCTTGTAAACTCTCCAAATAACCCATCTGGTGCCGTTTATTCTGAAGAAACTGTTAAGAAACTTGCGGAAATTCTTGAAGCAAAATCCGCGGAATATCATCACCCAATCTATTTGATTGCTGATGAACCATACCGTGAGATTGCATTTGAAGGTACTGTCGTTCCTTACCTTCCTAAATACTACAAAAACACTTTAGTATGCTATTCCTGGTCTAAATCATTATCCCTCCCTGGTGAGCGTATGGGATATGTTGTCGTACCAGATGAAGTGGACGAACATGAACTGGTTTACGCTGCGATTGCAGGTGCAGGACGTTCTCTTGGCTATGTAAACGCTCCTGGTTTATTCCAGAGAGTCTGTGCTCTTTGTGCCAGCGAAACTTCTGATATTTCCGTTTATGAAACAAATAAAAACATTCTTACAAAGGGACTTCGTGATATGGGATACCACGTTGTAGAACCAGGCGGAACTTTCTATATGTTCCCTCGTACTTTAATCGATGATGATATCGCTTTTTGCGAAAAAGCGAAATTAGATTATAATCTATTAATCGTACCGGGAACTGGATTTGGATGCCCAGGACACGCAAGAATTTCCTACTGCGTTCCTACAGAACAGGTAGAACGTTCTCTTGCCGCATTTGAGAAACTCGTAAAATCTTATAAATAAACTCACTGTCATTGGAGGCAGACATGATCATAGATTTTCACACTCACACTTTTCCTGATAAGTCTTCGGAAAAGATTGTGAATCATCTTGCACACATTGGCTGCATTCCTCCACATACAGATGGTTCTGTCATCGGTCTCTTTTCTTCCATGAAAGAGGCCGATATTGATTATTCTGTAAATCTACCTGTCATGACAAAACCATCCCAGGTTGAAAAGGTAAATTCTTCATTAATCCAACAGCAGGAATATCTGCTTGATATGAAAATCATTACCTTTGGAGGTATGCATCCAAATTATACGAATTATAAAGAAGAACTTTTACGTTTAAAACAGGCCGGAATTCCTGGAATTAAACTCCATCCTGCATATCAGAATGTAGATCTTGATGATATCCGCATGATGCGTATCATTGATGAAGCTTCTTCACAGGGGCTGATCACATTAGTACATGCTGGCATTGATATTGGTATTTATGACCACAATTATTCTTCTGTTGCTCATATTTTAAAATTATTAAAAGAAGTTGCCCCGGAGAAGCTGGTTCTTGCACATATGGGAAACTGGGGCTGCTGGAACGAAGTCGAGAGTGATCTTGCCGGAGCGCCTGTCTATTTTGACACTGCTTTTTCTTATGGCCCGGTAACTCCACTCCCCGATGCCCCAAGAGCTCCGTATATTTCCTATAATCTTCATCCAAAGAACTTTGTACGTCTTGTGAGAAAACATGGTACAGACAAGATTCTTTTTGGCACTGATTCTCCGTGGGAGAACCAGCAGGATTATGTGAAACGAATCTCTCACATGGACTTTACAAAAGAAGAACTCGAACAAATTCTTTCTGAAAATGCAAAAAAACTTTTTACTATTTAATTCATTAAGAGACAAACGCCCGGGAAGAGAACCGCTAGCCTATATTTGTGACTTTAGTCGCTACGAGAAATCGTCTTCTATGAAAAGGCCGACATTAAAAGTTATTGATTTTGACTCAGTTGTACAAAACACAAAGTCGTCAAAATCAATAATTTTAATGTCGGCCTTTTCTAACATTTTACTACAGTCTCGTAGCTCCGAGGCCACAAATATAGAGAATAGGCTCTCTTTACGGGCTGACTGTGGATGCTGGCACAAAATCAGAATTCAAAGTTTCATTCATACTGCCTGTTCTATATCCTGTTAAGTCCATTGTAACGTAAGTAAATCCATATTCTTTGAAAGATTTCGTAATCAGATTTCGGTTGGTTTCTTCCACTAATTTCGGAAATTCTTCTGGCAAGATTTCAATTCGTGCGATTGTTCCGTGGATTCTTACTCGCACCTGATGGAATCCCATATCGAGGAGTAACTGTTCTGCCTTGTCTACCATTATTAATTTTTCTTCGGAAATAGTTTCTCCATATACAAAACGCGAGGAAAGGCAGGCAAATGATTGTTTGTTCCAGGTTGGCAGTCCTAAATCTTTTGAGAGGGCACGAATATCATCTTTATTTAATTTGCTGGCTCTTAATGGACTTTTAATCCCTAATTCTGCGACTGCCTGTAAGCCTGGCCTGTAATCGCCGTTATCATCAAGGTTAGAACCTTCTGCGATTGCCACTACATGCTCCTCTTTTGCTATTTTCCATATTTTTTCGAAGAGTTCTTTTTTGCAGAGATAGCAGCGATTCTTTGGATTATGTCGGAAGCCTTCAATGTCTAATTCTTCGGATTCTACGACTAAATGACGGATACCTTCTTTTTCACAGAAAGCTTTTGCTTCTTTTAATTCTCGTTCTGGAAAAGAACAGGATTTTGCGGTAACTGCAATACATTTTTCTCCTAATGTATCATGTGCAACTTTCAGTAAAAATGTAGAGTCTACTCCTCCGGAGAAAGCTACCGCAACACTACCGAGTTCTTTTAAATAATTCTCTAAATCTTCTTTCTTTTTATTCTGTTCTACTGATGCCATAATAAAGTCCTCCAAATGTTATATTGTCTGCATAGTACAATTTTATTCCTACTTTGTCAATAGGTTTATATGTTGTTATGGATTCTATTTTTCACTTCCTGTAACGGAATATTATTCATGACATCCTCTTACTACTTTCTATGTATGAAAAATAGTGCTATAATTTAAGAAAATCTTTATTTTTCAGCATAGATCATATAGTAAATTTGCCAAAATAAATTTTTAATCTGGCTCTCATTTGATTCTAACTGTGAAATTATTAAAAGATTTTTAAACCTATTATAAAACCAGCACTAAAAAGGAGATTTTGACATGGATTACAGACGTTTTAAAGATACCATTTATCTCCGCCTTGACCCCGGCGAAGAAATTATAGAACAGATTGAAAAAGTAGCGAAAAAAGAAAATATTCAGCTCGCACAGATTAACGGATTAGGAGCACTTAATGACTTTACTACCGGTGTTTTTGACACGGTAGAAAAAAAGTTCCACCCTATTCACTTTGATGGAGCTTATGAAATTGTTTCCTTGACAGGAACTGTCACAAGACAGGACGGCGAAGTATATCTTCATCTTCATATGGCTGCCGGGGACAAAGATGGACATGTGTTTGGTGGGCATTTAAGTATGGCCTATGTCAGTGCTACAGCTGAAATCCAGATTCAGATTAGCGATGGAGTAATTGACAGAAAATACGATAAAAAAATCGGCCTCAATTTGTTCGATTTTACTATTTAATTCATTAGACAAAGCCATTGTCCCGAATAAGACATATTTGTGATTTTAGTTGCGGTATGTTGAACGTGAGCGAGTAGAGCAAACATTCAACATGCTGCAACTAAAATCACAAATATGCTTTATTCAGGACAATGGCTTCGTCTGTAGCCTATTAAACCAAACTTTATTCTTATATATGTTTTGTGTGTTATTGTTTATTCGTGTGTGTTAACTTATATGGTTTTAATGTGTGTTGTTGTTTATTTATATTTCTTTATGTTTACGTTCGTATTATTCGCCAAAAACAGCTTTGTAATCAGCCTGGAATTTTACAATACCCTGATCTGTTAATGGATGTTTTGTCATCTGCTCAATTACAGAGTAAGGAACTGTTGCAATATCAGCACCAGCTAAAGCACAGTCTGTTACATGGATAGGATTTCTTACAGAAGCTGCGATGATTTCTGTATCGTATGCATAAATGTCAAAGATCTCAGCAATCTGTCTGATTAAATCAATTCCTGGCTGGCTGATATCATCTAATCTTCCGAGGAATGGAGAAACATATGTAGCACCTGCGTTAGCAGCAAGGATTGCCTGGTTTGCAGAGAAGATTAATGTAACATTTGTCTTAATCCCTTCTTTAGAAAGAACTTTTACAGCCTTTAATCCTTCTACTGTCATAGGAATTTTAACAACCATGTTTGGATGGATAGAAGCGATTTCACGGCCTTCTTTGATCATGCCTTCTGCGTCTGTTGTCGTAGCTTTCACTTCGCCACTGATTGGTCCATCTACGATAGAAGTGATTTCTTTAATTACATCTGTAAAGTCTCTTCCCTCTTTTGCAATTAAGGATGGATTTGTTGTTACACCACAAATTACTCCAAGATCATTAGCCTTTTTAATGTCTGCTACATTAGCAGTATCCACAAAAAATTTCATTTGTTTAACCTCCATTTGTTTTTGCTTTGTTTGATGATATGAATATAACACATTTTAAAAGAAAATGCAAGCTTAAAAACAAGAAAAAATAAGTAAAAATAAGTAAACAAAGATTTTTTCTTGTTTTTATCCTCGAATCTTAACTTTTTCTCTCTTTTCACTGGAATAATTTCACGATTCAGGGTATAATGAAACAACAATATATTGGGAGGAACCTACTATGATGCAATTAGAACGCCAGAAAAAGATTCTGGATTATCTGAATAAGAATAGAAAAGCAACTACAAAGGAATTAAGCCGGCTTCTTGATGTATCCACCACAACAATCCGTACTGACCTAAACCAGATGGATAAGGAAAATCTTATTACAAAAACACATGGCGGTGCCGTATATAATGATAGAAGCCTTGATAACATTGAATTAACGGGGAGAGCATATTTCTTTGATGAAAGGGCTTTGGAGAATCAAAAGGAAAAAGAAGCAATCGCAAATAAAGCGATAAAATTAATAAAAAATCATATGTGCATTTACTTAGATGCCAGCTCTACCTGCTACACACTTGGAATGAAGCTCTCTGGTTTTACCAAGCTTACTGTCATTACAAATGGCATCAATCTTGCTATGGCATTAAAAGATATTCCCGGTATCACTGTTATTTTAACCGGAGGAATCGTAACTTCCGTATCCTCCTCTATCGAAGGATTACTCGGAGAAGATTTATTGAAAAAAATTCATACAGATATCGCATTTGTATCTGCCCGTGGTTTTTCTGTAGAAAATGGTCTCACTGACTTCAGTATCTATGAAGCGGACTTAAAACGAAGATGTGTAAAATCCTCTGCTAAGACCATTGCGTTAATCGACCATACGAAGTTTAACACAACTTCTATTTCTAGTTACGCATCATTAGATGACTTGAATATGGTCATTACTGACTTTGGCCTGTCAGAAAATACAAAAGATATTTATGAAAAAGCTGGAGTGAATCTGGTTATTGCCAAAGAAATGAACTGATCAAATAGGAATTTGCCGCAGGCAAAGAGACGCCCCCGAAGAGAGTCTGGCCCCTATATTTGTGACTTTAGTCGCGGCGGTTTGAATGCTCGCTTTAAGCGCTCGCATCCAAACCTTGCTCCAAGGCCACAAATATAGGGGCCAGACTTTCTTCGAGGGCTGTGCTTTGGCTATGGGGGGGGATACAAAGAGGTCAAATGCCACATCATTTTCCCACTATTGATAACCACATCAGCCTTCGACCATGTTGGTTCCACATAAAAATAACACTTCCTAAAATTGAGGAGCGTCTATTTTCTCCTACAAATCAGAACTTTCATCAAACTCGTAATCATTTCCTGGAAGGATAATGTTTAAGAGAATCCCTGCGATGGCCGCAATGGATAATGCAGTAAGTGTGATAGATGTTCCTGCTACTGTGAAAGTTAATCCATCACCAAATCCAAGTCCACACACAAAGATAACACCTGTGATAATCAGATTTCTTGACTTTGTGAGGTCTACTTTATTCTCGACAACATTACGAACTCCGATAGCGGAAATCATACCGTAAAGCATAAAGCTGACACCACCAATAATGGCAGATGGCATCGTACTGATAATCGCAGATACCTTTGGAATAAAGCTGATGATAATTGCAAGGCAGGCTGCAATACGGATAACTAATGGATCATATACATGACTTAACTCTAATACACCAGTATTTTCCCCATAAGTTGTATTCGCAGGGCCACCAATCAAACCAGCTAATGCAGTTGCTACACCATCTCCAAGAAGGGTTCTGTGAAGTCCCGGATCTGCTAAAAAGTTTTTATTTACTGTTGCAGAAATGGCAGACATATCTCCAACGTGTTCCATCATTGTTGCGATTGCTATTGGAGCCATAACAAGAATTGCCGTCACATCAAACTTACAAATCTGGAATGGAGGAAGTCCTACAAAACCAGAAGAAGCTACAGATGAGAAATTCAAAATGGCAGAACCATCTGGATTGGTAAAGCCGGCTGCATTCATAATCAGCGCAACGATATAAGAAATCACAACTCCCATAAGGATTGGGATAATTTTAAACATACCCTTGCCCCATATATTAAAGGCGATAATTACTGCCAATGCCACAAATGCTAAAAACCAGTTTGTTGAAGCATTGGAAATCGCAGAAGATGCGAGACTAAGACCAATACAGATGATAACCGGACCTGTTACAACTGGTGGTAAATATCTCATAACACGCTTAATACCAACTAAGCAGATAATAAGTGACATTACTACATATAAAAGACCGGCAACCACTACACCACCACAGGCATAAGCAGCCTTTTCATTTGCACTCATTCCTGCATAAATTCCCGTATTCAAATGCGCTACTGTAGAAAATCCACCTAAGAACGCAAAAGAAGAACCAAGGAATGCCGGAACCTTCATTCTTGCACATACATGGAATAATAATGTTCCAAATCCTGCACAAAACAGTGTTACCGCTACCGTAAGTCCTCTTGTCGGATGTTCTCCACAGGCATCCATAAAATAACTATTGACCAGAATCGGTACTAAAATCGTAGCACCAAACATCGCGAACATATGCTGCACACCAAGAATCAGCATCTTCGGCAGGCCCAGCTTCTTCGCATCACGAATTACTTGATTTGATTCATTCATAAACTTTCCTTATCCTCTCTTGTTTTTCTCTGCTATTATACGGGGATAAGATAAGAAAAACAAGAGGGAATTTATTTCTCATTCTTTCCTAATGATTCTAATTCTTTCAGGATTTCTTTATCTTAAAATCAGCCGCTCAAACGATTGTGCAAATCTCACATCGTCCTCTTCTGTCCGTTTTCTCGGTCCCTTCAGATGATTTTTATGAGAACTTCTTCTCGCCTTCTTATTCAGATGCCGTTCCATCAGCATCTGGTCAATATTGTCATTCGTGTACCATTTGCCCGACTGATGAATCGCATACGCACCCTTTCCGAGTGCCATCGCCGCCACTCCATAATCCTGCGAAACGACAATATCCCCCTTATGACAGATGCTGATTAATTTATAATCTACCGCATCTGCTCCTGCTCCGACAACAATTACTTCACTGTAATCCGAATACAAAATATGATTCGTATCACATAGTAAGGTAACTGGAAGGTTATATTTCTTTGCTGTTTTTTCTACTATGCCGACTACTGGGCAGGCATCGGCGTCTATGAATATGTGCATGGTAAAACTCCGTTGGTGAAGTACTCGACAATTGAATTACCGAGAATTCCCGCTTAATTCCCTAAAATTTATAAATAGTCATATTATCTACTTCTTTTCTTATCTGCCTGCAAAATGCTTCAGTGTATCTTGTAAATCCTCACTGAAATCTTCCAAATCTTCAAAAGTTATCGCTCCCTCATTCAGCAATGATAACATAATAAAAAATTGATTACAATCTATTCCATTTTAACTCTTCTCTGGCCGAACGAATATCTGCATGACTATTTCCTAGCACTTTTATCATTTCCTCAAGAATTTTCTCAGCCTTATCATATTCATCTTCATCCATTGCAAGATAAAAACTATCTGTCAAAATCTTTACTTTTTCTATTGTTCCCTGTCTGAAATTAAGAACATCCTGTACAGAATATCCATAGGCATTTTCCAAATAGATAACTTCCTTATCATCCGTAAGTAAAATTAAATGCTCATTCTGACAAGAAGATATTACAATCGGAGAATGCGTGGTCAAAATAAACTGTACGTTAGAAAATGTTTCTTCTAAGGCACTTACAATATCCCACTGCCATTTCGGATGCAAATGCATATCAATCTCATCAATTAAAACAATCCCTGTTGCTTCAGTTACATTTTCTGTTATATCTGGATTCAATAAAGCCCATCTATATGCCAGATTCATAATACTCCATAATAAAGACTGATATCCTGCACTCAGCATAGTAATCGGCATTACCATATTATTCTCCTGATATACCATAAGATATTTCTGTTGAAGCATCACCCTTCCCACTTGTTTTAAAATGAATATCATTCTGACTGATTCCTTTTGTTGAAACACTAGAAATACCTTTAAAAATTCCAGATATTGCCACTCCAATTGCTTCTAACATAGAACTTTTACCTGTGCCATTATCACCAATTAGGAGATTTACTCCTGGTGCGAAACTCAGTTCCATGTCTGTGATGGCTTTGAAATTTTTGACTGTTACTTTATTTAGATACATTTTTTCACCTCCCAATTAAATGAAGCCATCTTGACTTGGGCTGTAAAATTTCTCATTTAATTAATTTATGTTCTCTAGCAAGTCCTTCATTTAAAACTGCCACTTCAATATCCCATATTTTACGAATTTGAAGTAATCTAGCTTTTAACTCTGCCATTGGACCAACCAGCCACGTAATATCCTCTGCATTTTTTACAACAAGAATAAATTTTAATTTAGCCTCTTTCATCGCATTTATAGAATTTAAAGAATCCCCTACCTCTGAAGAATCTTGAAATCTGCTTAGAATTGTAGCCAAATAAATTTGTAGAGATGCGATAAACTTTTCCGTTATAGATGAATAATACTCTTCAAATTTATCTTGTTTTTCTTTAGACTCATATCTATTTGCTGCATTAGGACACGTTTTCTTTGCCTCCAAAAATACAATACTATTTTCATTATATTTTAAAACAAATTCTACTGTTTTTATTCCAGAACCAAGACTTTTATAGATTTTAGAATCCTCTATATGAAATAAATTTTTCTCATCAAATTCTCCAAAATCCATTTCAGACTCTCTTATTATTTTCACTTTAATGCCACCCCAATTTCTTCTCTATAAAGTTGGCGGAAAGTATCCATAATTGTGTTATGCTCTAATAATTCAAACTCCTTAGCTATCTCACACTGTACCTGATTCTTTTCATCTTTATACAAAGAAATATATTGAACATCGCTATCCTTCTCTCGCTTTACCTCAATATATTTAGACAGAAAATAATCATGAGTGGAGACAAATATTTGTACTCCTTCTTTTTCTAACATAATTAATAACTCTGCCAATACTGGGATATACTTAGGATTAATATTTGCTTCTGGTTCATCCCAAAACAACACAGACCCTTTTTCTAAAGTACCATTTTTAATTAACTGCCATAAAAGTGCTATCTTCCGAATTCCTTCTGCAACTAAATTAAACTCTAATTTAGCCTGCGTCCCTGGTTTTAAATAGAATCTATCATCTTGAACTGTTACTTTTCCATTACTGATTTTCTGTAAAATCTTTAAATATTTTTTTCTTGCTACAGAATCTACATCTGTGGAAATGTCAATTTTTGCTGCTGCAATAATATCTAGGTATGTGTCATCAAATTCTACATTTCCCATCTTTACTGCTGCATCCAGATTCCATGCGTTTGATAAAATCTCCTTTGCAGGAATGAATACACTAGTCATCCCTGACATTTGCTTTTCCCATTTTTCTTCTGATTTAACTTCTGCATCCCACTTTTTAGTTTTTGTCGAAAATGACATACCTACCTGGGCTATATCAGATTCTACTAGAACCCTCGCCGTATTTTCCCCATTCTTATTCCTATTTACTAAGCGTCCAATACCAGACTGGTCTGGACGAAAAAGCATCGTTGTTTTTTGAGAAAATGAGACATCATGCTTACGTGACTGACATGCTGCATATGCTAACTTCATAACATGTGTCTTTCCCATTCCATTTTCTCCGACCAGTATATTTAAACCTTTGCTAAAAGGAATTGTTATGTCTTCAAACACTGTAAAATTTTCAATTTTGATTTTTGTTAAGGGCATTTTCATCCTCCATAAGCTAACCTCACTTTTTTAATAGATATTTAATTGCCTTTCTCCTTATACCTTCTTCTATAATAATCCATTATCCTATATTCCACAACATCTTTCATTTGCTTTATAAACACAGGATTGTCTATTACCTCTTGCATCTCATCTTTAAGAGCCAATGCTGCTCCTTCTTTCTTAACAAAAAAGCCTTTCCCCGATTCCAGTAAATAATGCACTGGCATTTTTAAAATCTTTTTAATATGGTTTTTATCGGAAATCGCATTATACTTTTCATAGGTAAGCCCTTTATCCAGGTCTTTCCAATTCATTCCTGTAGAAAAAAAAGCTTTCCAACTCGTCAGAAGCTGTTCTTTTGAAACTTCCTGACGTATCTTTCCCTCATCATAGAATGCAATAAGTACAGGCATCTTATAAACCTTTGACATACTCGTATTTTCTAACAGATTTATAAATTCTCTGCCATTTTCATTCTGATAAAATGTTTCTTCATCTGCTGTAAGTTCTTTTAAGCTTCTTTGATAACTTAGATATCTTTTAAACGGATTCTCTTTTGTATGGGTAATTGCCAATTCATAAATATCGTCTTCCATATAGGTAAACAGTTCCATTCGTGACGGTGTTCTTCCCAACAATTCCTTGACTCTAAAATATTCTTTTTGAATCTGTTCACTTATTTTCAGGTTCTTCTTGTCCATTTCTGCAAATAGGTCAATAAGCTTCATATCAAAATCAATAAGACAATCATCTGGAAAATCAGATTGATTTAAAGAATAGTAGTTATTCTTTTCCGAAAGATTTTTTCCTGTTAATAAAAAGCGAGTTCGTCCTGCTTTTTCATAATTGCCGATAAAATCCAATACATTAAGATATTCTTTTCCTTTACTTTTTCGAAGTCCTCTGCCAAGCTGCTGCAAAAATACAATTGGAGATTCTGTCGGTCGTAAAAATAAGACCATATCTACTGACGGTACATCTACACCTTCGTTGAACATATCCACTGAAAAAATCACCTTAATTTCTCCAGCCTTCAGCTTCTCAATTGCCTCACCGCGCTCCATCGAAAACTCACTGTCTGCATTACTATATACTGCTACAGAAGGAATTCCTCTCTGAGAAAACTGCTTTGCCATTTCTTCCGCGTGTGCTCTTGAACAGCAAAAGCCTAAAGCTCTTTTCGAGCTATACTTACAATAATATTTATAAATTAAATCATATCTTCGAGCATTACCAATATACACTTTATTTAAATCTTTTTCATCATATCGTCCTCTGATAATTCGTAATTTCGAATAATCTGTTTCATCAAAAATACCATAATAATGGAATGGCACAAGCATCCCCTTATTAATCGCTTCTTTTAAAGAGATTTCATACGGCACATTGTAATCACAAAGCTCATAAATATTTCTTCCATCCATTCTTTCAGGAGTTGCAGTAAGCCCCAATAAAAACTTAGGGGTAAAATAAGAAACAATTCGGCGATACTGTTCACTAACAACATGATGAAATTCGTCAATAACTATGTAATCAAAATAGTCCGACGAAAAATAAGTTTCGTTTAAATACTCTGTCTTTCCAAGCGTTGCCACCGATGCAAAAATAACCGACTTATCCGTACATTTCGTATTTCCATTAAAAAATCCATAATCCTCTGAATTTCTTACATTATAAAAAGAGTCTGCTGCCTGTTTCAAAATTTCCTCTTTATGAGCAACAAAAAGAACTCTTTCATAATTCTTTGAATCAAATGCAGCTAAATATGTTTTTCCCACTCCGGTCGCTGCCTGAACCAACGCTTTCTTCGCACCTTCCGCTCTCGTTTCTTTCAATGCACAAAGAGCTTCAATCTGTGTCCCTCTCGGTTCATATAATATCTTATCTTTAGATGCATCCGATTGTTCTAAATGCTCTGGATATTCTGCATCATATCGCTCCAAATCTTTTGCTACTGCAGGATGATGCCAGCTTTTTGAATATTTCTTTAACTCAACATCATCAATTACAATCGAATGATGAACAAACAATTCCTGAAATGCCTCAAAAAACTTATCATAATTTTCGCTATCTTTTTTACTGCTGAAACGGTAATTCCACTCTATTCCGGAAGTTAACGCACTTTTAGAAATATTTGAAGAACCTATATATAGTTCACTATAATCCACATAATGAAACATATAAGACTTTGGATGAAAAGAGCGATTCTTTTCATTATAAAATCGAAGGTCAACTCTGTCACCCAGCCTGCTCTTAATCAAATATAATGCAGATGGTTGTGTAATCCCAAGATAATTGCCCGTCAAAATTCGAATTTTTGCGCCTCGCTGTAATGCATTCTCCAGTTCGTCAAGAAGTAACTTCACACCCGACTCCATCAAAAAAGAAACAATAATATCGACACTTTCTGCCTTTTGCAGACTTTGCACCAACTGATAATATAACTGCATCCGCTCGTTCCTGCCGCCAGTCATAACATCTGTTGAATATTCTTCCATATAATTTCTAGCATAATCCATATTTACTTTTTCTGCAAAAGAAGATTCAGCCATCTCTCATCCCCTCTTCCTGGTCGTACATCTCCTGTAAGCCAATGCTCCACTATGTCAAGACGCTCTATATTCTGAGCAAACTTCAAAAAGGATTTTTCTGTAAAATCTGTAAAATGTCTTTCATTCCGCTCGCCTGAAAATGTGCCATACTTAAAAGAAGTATATATCCATCCATTTTCTTTCAACGCTGTAAGCATTTTTTCAAAAACAGTTTTTAGCTCATTCTTTGGCAAATGCAAGATTGAGGAACACGCCCAGATTCCATCATACTTCTCCTGCTCTGCAAGTTCTTGAAAAAGCATTTGCTTTACTTCAATGCCTGTGTATTCACTTGCGATTCGACATAGTTCCTCTGAACCATCGAGGGCATTAACATGATATCCTTTTTCTAAAAAATATTGTGTGTCTCGGCCGGAGCCACAGCCGAAATCTAGGATATGAGCATCTGAAGGTAGTTTGTTTAGAAATCGATTTTGTGTTTCTGAAAAGTCCACGGAGATGGTGCTTTCAGCAAAGGAGCGGGCGTTTTGGTTGTAGTAGAAAAGTGTTGGGGTCATAGTAGTAAAATTATAATTCATTAAATCTCCTTAATTTTGTAATTTAAATATTTTAATTTGTATAATTTTATAAATAAATTGCTGTATATCAGTTTATATATTATATTTTAAATTAAATCCATTATTTCACAACTCCCCTTCAATATATTTTGCCATTATACGTTGTTGTGGGTTCAGCTTTTGTTTTTTCCTCAAATTATATGATGTAATTCTAGGACGCAGTTCATTCCCATAACTCATATAAATTCCTTCAACTCCCACAAAATATTCATTAGTATCAATATCTTCATATATAATATCCAACTTTAATAACTTATCAATTGATATTTCATTCACATCAATCATTAAAATTCTCTGCTCACTTGCTCGTATAATTAAAGGAAAAGTAGATACTAATATTTGACTGTTATTATCTGAATAGTATATTTTAATATTTACAGCCACTCCCATACCAAAATTATTAAGTTTAAGATATATATGTGAAAATAGAGAGGTATTATTATTTAATTTTAATTGAATGTTAGGAACTGTCCCCTCCGTATAACAATCTACAAAACTTAATCCTAATACCGGTTTAATATCATTTTTTCTATTCTTTCTATTCCAAATTTCACTTCTAATAACATTTATCACACTAACCCCAAATGCTAATATTGAAATCAAAAGCGATGCAATTGAATATTTTTCCATTTTTCTAACGCTCCCTAATTTTTTATTGATGATTTCTCTGTTTTTCTTTCCCAATACATTTAAGAAAAATTATAACATACTTTTTCTTGCTTCACCATAAAAAGCACTCAATCTTAGATACGCCTCATCTAAGGCCGAGTGCTTATATTTTTAATCTATCATACAAAACAATTCTTCACCTGTACTCAAGTTACATTTCCTTTTATACAGCATTATCCAAGAAACTTGCTTTTTTATATAATCTTCAGAATCAAATCATTAGTTTTTATTTAAAATTTATCAGAATTCATTACTTCAAGTTCCATATATTTTGTTTTTTGGAGCCCCCTTGGAACCCCTGTGTACATTTTGGAACCCCCTTAGAGGTTATTTACATTATTTTAATTCCCATTTTGATATTCTATAGCCGAACCGTCACCATTCTTTTGAATCATCCCCTTTTGAATCATTTTTTCTAAAAGTTTTCTTGCACCAGACTTAGTTTTATATCCACATATTTCTACCACTGTTTTAGTTGTAATGCTTCCATTTAATTTAATATATCCTATTATTTTTCTTTCCTTTTCATTTTTTATAGGAACTGTTTCAGAAATCTCTACCTTCTCTTCTCTCCTTAAATCTGCCACTCCCGGAATATATCTGACCTGTCCAACTTCTAATTTTAATATTACTCGTTCTGCTTTCAATGATATATCATATACAGGTTTTTCCCAGTTCTGTTCTTCCCACGCAGTCATAATTTTATCAACACCGCTTCCTGCACGTTCTCCTACATTTACAAATCCAAACATTTTCAATAGATTCGGATTTCTTGGATCGCTATTTCCTCCAGCATAGAATTCTTCTTTTGTAATTCGTATTGTTCCCGGATTAGATATTGTAATTTTCTTTCCGTGTTTTACGATTACTATGCCGCGTTTTCCATAATAATTAGCATGAACTAATGCATTAGCAACTGCCTCGCTTAAAGCATCATGTACGTCCACACGGTCTATGCGAACACCATTTCTACGATTTACAAATGGAACTGCTACATCATCATCAATTCGGGGAGTTACTTTATAAAAAAAGTCAAATACATTTCCGCTCCAATCTCCTTCATTTGAGTGTGTACGATATAGCCAGCGTATATTTTTATCATCACATTCTGCCCTATAATCCAGTAAATAATCAGGAAATACATCTGTAATCCGGTCTGCATCGCCAAACATGAGTATTCCGGCTACCGTTGGCGATACTGTTCCTTTTTTATTCTTTGCTGCTGCTTTTAATTTAATAAGGAATTCGTCTTTCATTAATTTATTCCATGGATGCCCCTCATGTAATTGCTCAAATAGTACTCTATATCCCTTAATTGTATCTACGTTTAACGCATCTAACTCCATTTCTTCTAAAATTTCTGAATCTACAGAAATATCTCTCTGGTCTGCAAACATTGCTCTATATAGATGCTTCTGTACATAAAAAATCGCCTTCGTAATCTCTTCTATAAGTACCTCTCATTGGATCTGTACCAATATACACTGGCTTATCATGCCGATCTGCCGCAGGTATGTCTATTTCTAAAAGTTTTTTTCCATCGCATTCTACAACTTTTACATGATGATTCAAAAGAATATTTTTCGATATTTTATTACGGTCATTTAAAACACTCCAAAAATTTTTCTGATATTTTGCAATTTGTCTGTCTGTTAATCCATTTATAGTAAAAGAATCTCTATGTTCTCTTACACCAAGTAATATTGTACCACCATCTGTATTCGCAAAAGCAGAGTATGTTTCCCATATGCTTTCTGGAAGACCACCTTCTGCCAATTTGCATTCTCTCTCATGATTCTCATCTAGCTGTAATGTCTCTAAGAATTCCTTTTTCAAATAAATAACCTCCTTTCTTTACTGTGTTGTTATTATAATTATACCCGTTTATAGATTTTTTGAGAATTTTTATTTTTTCTCAATTAAAACCATTTTATAGATGATTAGGATTATATCATATTCCCTCTTTTTCTACCATAAAAAACACTCAAGCCTAGATATTTCTTATCTAAGCTTGAGTGTTTATTTCCCTACCTATAATCCCCCGCCACCTCCATATAACTCCTCTTCCCACTGATATAATCCTCATATGCAATTTCCGGGTCTTTGCCTTTGAATACAGCGCATAGTCCACACATATCGCAGTCAGCGATGCATGGAAATGTTTTTTTAATGTATTGTCTTCTTTCTTCTTCTGTAGAAGATTCTATTTTTGGTGGTCGCATAGTTTAATTTCACCTGCCTTGCTATCTTACCAGCCCAGTATGACTTCGATATTCTTCATTTAATTGACGAAGTTCTTTTTCGCCGTTGATGTATGGTTCGTAAAAAGCATCTACGAGGCCACCGCCTAAGTTGTCACAGCCATTGCAGAAGTCACAGGCCCCACCGCACTGGCTGAGTCCTTCCTGCACGATACGGATTCGCTCTTCTTTTGTTGTGTCTTTTATTAATATGCTTTTGATTTCCATTTGACATCGTCCTTTCTGTTTTAGATTTTGCCTTTCTATTTTCCTACCTTTTTAGTCTGTATATGTATATATTATCACGAAGAAATGTCTTTGTCGAACTGAACGCAAAAGCTATGCCAATAATATTTTGGAAATTATCCGCCTTTTTCTCAATATATTGTATATTTAATATTTTAAAACAGAAAAAAGATTTTTGTATAATCTTTTATATTGCATAGAATCTATTTTTCTAAAAATATAATTTTTATTTTGCATTTTCTTACTCAACCATCTAACTTCTCCAATGTATCTGCTCCAGTATGCCCAGTGTTCTTCGAAGCTTTCAAATGGATAAAATCCTCCAGAATACATATCCTGAAATCCATATTTTTCTTAAAATCAGAGAAATATTTTGTGAATCCTGCTGAAGTAGAAAGTCCTGCTCCCGACCCGATAATAATCGTATCTGCTTCTTCTATTTTTTCTTTTAATTGTTCTATTTTATTGAAGGATTCCTTCGTAGATTGCTTTGTCCAAATCTTTGAAAACATTGAATATCACCTTTCTTACACTTGTATTTTGTTTGAGAAATTCTTTGACAGTTGCAACTACAATTTGGGCTGCTTTTTCATTTGGGAAATGAAATTCCCCTGTCGAAATACAGCAAAATGCTACACTTTCAAGTCCATTTTCTGCCGCAAGAGCAAGACAGGATGTATAACAGGATTTTAAAAGTTCACAGTCTTTTTTTGTAACTGTTCCTTGTATAATCGGACCGACAGTATGTAAAATGTATTTACATGGCAAATTATAAGCTTTTGTAATCTTTGCCTTACCTGTTGCTTCAGCATATCCTTGTTCTTCAATAATTTCCGCACATTCTTCTCGTAGCTGCATTCCTGCAAATGTATGAATACAGTTGTCAATGCAACGATGATTTGGAACGTAACAGCCAGTCATACCACTATTTGCTGCATTTACAATCGCATCACATGCAAGCTTTGTAATATCTCCCTGCCAGAGAATAATCCCCGGCTGGATTTCCCCTAAATTGTCTGGCTCCACAATGTCTTTCCGCTTCTTTTCTTCCTGTAAATATGCATCCTGCACTTCTAAAACTTCTTTTCTTACAGGATGCGGCATGCGGATATTCATAAGTCCCCGAAGAAGCAGCCGCTGTTCCTCTGTATTCGTTGGAATCTCCATTCCACGATATTGTGCATTTTCTTTTAAAAGTTCCTGTATTAAATAAATTCGTCGTTCTGATTGATTCATCATGCACTTTCCTTTCTTTTTGCTATATTTTTCTGCTTACTATACCTTCTATTTGTTATATCTTGGGATTGCATTATTACGTTAAAAAAGTCCGTTATACCTCAAGATAGCACTATTATATCGAAAAATTTGCAAGAAAAAAGTACGCACAAATTGATTACATAGTTACCTGGAAGTAACTGTGCTTTTTTATAATATTTATCCTTTTCCAGAGAATGTCACGCTAAGATTAACATAGTTAGTTTTACGACAAATGATAATTTTAATATAGAGGTATTTTCAGATGAAGGAACCACAATTACTACAGACAAAAGCTTATGATTATTTAATTGACCTGATTAAAAAAGGAAATTAAAAACGGATAAAATCTATTCTTTAAATCAGCTTGCTAAGGATGCTGGATTTTCAAAAATTCCATTTCGTGATGCTGTATTGCGTCTTGAACAGGAACGTTATATCGACATCCTTCCAAACAGAGGATTTACTCTCCATAAAATGACCAAAGAAGACATTATCGAAACATATCAGATGAGAAATGCCATTGAGATATACTGTTCTAAACAACTTGCTCTCCACTTGGATACCCCTTGTGGACAGGAATATTTTAATAAGCTTTCTACTAAAATAGAACTTCAAAAAGAGATACGGAACACAACACATTCTGAAGAAGACTTCGGCCGGAAAGATTATGAATTTCATCGAAGTATTGTGCAATATGTAGATAATGAATCTATGTTAGAGATTTATCGCCGTTTTATGTACCGCATATTCTGGCTGACAGTTACTTCCTTTTCTCAAAAAAGCCGAATGGATGAGACAATCAATGAACACATATCCTTATTAAATATGATACAAACACAGGACTTAACCGCACTTGAAAAACTCATCATGCATCACCTTGATGTGCCTCAAAAAATTACATTAAACTTAATTCAATAGCAACCCCAAAGGGTCTTTATATTCCATTTGTTCTATAGATGTTGCATTTAAAATATTCAATCGCATCTTAAACGCAACCTAAAGCCACATCCAGAATATAAAGACCTTTCATAATTTCTGATTTTGACTAAATTTTACAATTTAGATTCAGCTAAGGCTAAAGAAAAGAACTATATCGACATCCCAACTTGAATCTCCAAATCACACCAACATTGAATAATAATTTCGACCATCGCCAAAGACAGCCCGTAAGAAATAATCTAACCCCTATATGTGACCTCGGAGCAAGTGTTGAATACGAGCGCTAAAGCGAGCATTCAACACGCCGCGACTAAAGTCACATATAGGGGTTAGATTATTTCTTACGGGCGTCTCCTTTGCCTGCGACAACTCAGAATTTAAAGCACCTGTTTTGCTGCACCATAAATTCCCGCATCGTTTCCAAGAGTTGCCAGTGTAATTTTTGTTTTCTGATTTCCATAGAATGCATGATCATAGAAATATTTTCTTACAGTCTCTAAAAGAATATCTCCTGCTTTTGACACACCCCCGCCAATGACGAATACAGCAGGGTCAACGGTTGCTGCTAAATTTACTAATGCCTGTCCAAGATATGCACCAAATTCTTCCGTAATTTCTAAAGCCGCTGCATCTCCTGCTTTTGCTGCATCAAATACTTCTTTTGCAGTGATTTCTTTTCCAATTAAAATACTGTTTTTCGTATTTTTCTCAAAATATCTTTTAGCCAGACGGACAAGCCCGGTTGCAGAAGCATATTGTTCAAGGCATCCTTTTCTTCCGCATCCGCAAGCCTCTGTCTCATCATCTCTTACTGTGATATGTCCGATTTCTCCACCTGCTCCGTGAGCTCCGACTACCGCATGACCATCAATGATGATACCGCCGCCAACGCCAGTTCCAAGTGTTACCATGATCAAGTCTTTTTCTCCTTCTCCGGCACCCTTCCACATCTCACCAAGAGCTGCTACGTTGGCATCATTTCCAATAACACATGGGAAACCTGTGAGTTCTTCCAATTCTTTTTTGATTTCTTTTGCCATCCAGCCGACATTTGCGGCACGTTCAATGGCTCCGTTTTTATCTACAGGTGCCGGTACTCCTACTCCAATGCCACAGATTTCTTCGGCTTTAAGAAGTTTTTCAGCAATTTTTCCCTTAATTGCCTCTGCAACATCTGGCAGAATACGTTCTCCTTCGTTTTCTGTGTAAGTCTTAATCTCCCATTTATCAAGAAGTTCTCCTTCCACTGTGAAAAGACCAAGTTTTACAGTTGTTCCTCCAACATCCACTCCAAAACAATATTTCATCATGCTCCCCTTTCTTTTTCTACTTATTGCAATTATAAATTTATAATTGCAAATAAAATTCGTTCTTTATATAGTATCACGAATTCGCCCTGCTTGCTTCCATTATAATATTAATTACTGATACATTTCTATCATTCTTCAAACATGTTCTAGTAACCAATATTAATCATGAAGCGGCTGGATGATCTGACCGATATAATCGCCTCTGTCCTCAACCAGTTCGTACCCGGCAGAACGCACTCGGGCAGACAGACAGTTTTTACATTTAGCTGCCTCATCTCCTATACATATCTTGTTATCATAAAGCTCATACTGCTTTCGATTTTCTACTGGAGAAAGATTTGGCATTACTACGTTCGCTCCTGCACTAAGACCTTTTTCTCTTCCTAATGGATCTAACGTTCCAAGTGCTGTTGTTGCCGGAAGTAATACTTTCGGTAATAACAATCGAAGTACCGATAATAATTTTAATGTTAAATCTACGCTTCCTGCTTCTTCTTTTGCAAACTTTGTATCATGATGTGGAATAAACGGGCCAATGCCAACCATCTGTGGTTGTAATTCCTGCAAAAAGACTAAATCTTCTGCCAAATGTTCCCATGTCTGTCCCGGGGACCCCACCATAAATCCGGCACCCACCTGATAGCCAAGTTCCTTTAAATCATAAAGGCATTGTTTGCGATTAGAAAGATGCATACTTTCTGGATGGAGCATGTGATAATGTGATGTATTGGCCGTTTCATGGCGGAGCAGATAGCGGTCTGCTCCCGCCTCCTTCCATGCTTTATATATTTCTTTTGATTTTTCTCCGACAGATAATGTAATCGCACAATCTGGATGTGCTTTCTTTATCTTTTTTACAATATCTGCAATCCGCTCTTGCGTATACCACAGGTCTTCCCCACCTTGTAATACAAAAGTACGAAAGCCTAACTTTTCACCATTTGCACAACATGCAAGAATCTCTTCTTCACTAAGGCGATATCGTTCTACATTACGATTATCTCTTCGTATTCCACAGTAATAGCAATTGTTTTTACAGTAATTTGTAAACTCAATCAGTCCTCTTGTAAATACTTTTGTTCCATAATACTGTTTGCGTACTTTGACAGCTTCCTCTTTTAAATATTCCATGACTTCAGAATTATTAAATAATGAAAATAATTCCAGACATTCTTCTTTCGTTAAGGAATGCGTCTCTACAAGTTTTTTTGAAATATCCATTTCTTTTCCTCTAAATTACTAGTTCCACTTTATCATTAATAATACTCTGGCTCATCTGGCATAATAAGCGCTGCAACAATATAAAATAATACACCGGAACCTCCTGCTAATGTAAAAAGAACAACGAGCAAACGAAGGATTGTCGCATCAATTCCGAAAAATTCTGCAAAACCTCCACAAACACCACATATTTTTCTGTCTAAAGATGATTTATAAAGTTTTTTCCCCATAACTTATTACCTCTTTTTATTTCATTTTCTGTTTTATTTTTTTACTTTTTTCTTTTTTGTCTCTGTTATTACTTCTTTTTTTGTTTCTGTGTGGCTGTTGTTGCCTGTGAAGCATTTTCTTTTGACTTGGTCCCTTCTGTTATCTGCTCCGCATCTTTCTTTGGCTGTTTTTCTTTGGCTGCCTTTCGCTCTGCTTCTGCTTTTTTTGCTGCTGCCTCTGCATCCTGCGCTTCTTTTTGCTCTTTTAAGCTATCACTCCACTTTTTATTAAATGTCGTATAGGACATAGCTGGCAGTGTGATTGTTCCGTCTTTTCCCGGAATCTGGCGAACTTCTGCAATCTGTGTCTGTGCATGATCTGCAAGATAGTTCATCTGATAATCAGCAAGTTTATCCGCAATCAACAATGCCTGCCCTCTTGTAATACGCTGATTGGCTGTTTTGCAGGAATCATCTACTGCTAATGCACCCGATGCAAAGGAAGCATAAGCTTCTTTTGCTGTTTCATCCATTGTATCTATACTGCTACAGGAAGCCAGCACTTCTTCTGCCTTTTTATCCGATATAGTTACTGGATATAATTCCTGAAGAAGCTGTGCAAAACGAGTAGTCGTTACAGTTCCATTTTCATTTTCGGAAACAAAAGCAGATAAGGTTGCATTATCTTTTAAAGAATCAATTGCTTCGAGCATTGTTCCAAGCTGTTTTCTTGTAATTGCCTTGTTTGGTGCAAACAGACCGTCTTTCTGCGCTGGATAACAGTGAAGTGCAGAATATTCGCTATAAACTGCGCCGTACTTTTGGGAACTTCTCACATCGTAATTACTTGGTGTCAGGGTAAGTTTACCCTTTTTATAGTTGTTAAATGCGTAATCAAACAGGCTTCTTATAGAAGCAAATGTACTTTCTTTACTGACATTTCCAAAGTAGGCACAAATCAGTTCGTGTCCTTCATAATCCGCTGCTGTTGCAATAAATACATGACCTGCTGCATTGGTAGTGCCGGATTTTGAACCGATAATCTTATATGTATCACGGTCATAATAAGCCATTCCTTTCAAAAACCAGTTTGTTGTATTAACATACATTCCGCCTTTTTGTGTGGAATAATGTGCCTTTGAAACAGCACTTCGAATTAATGGTATTGCCATTGCGTAACGGCATATTTTAGCCATTTCCTTTGCACTGGCATAAGTTTCATTATATCCTGCGCCAATATCAGAACCAACCGGATTATCAAAATGGGTCTTCTTTAAACCAAGTTCTTTACATTTTTCGTTCATTGCTTCTACGCAGGCCTTTTTAGAACCAAAAACACCAACTGCCAGAGAATCTGTCGCATCTGCTGCAGAAGACATCAAACTCATATGTAATAAATCTTTAAAAGTATAGTTTACTCCTGCACCAATTCCTAAGCTGTATGTACCCGGCGTTGTGCGGTATACAACATCAGACTTTGTCTTTATCACAGAGTTTACATTTCCCTTTTCTACACAAACAATCGCTGTCATAAGCTTTGCTGTACTTGCCGGATAAATCTTTTTATTTGCATCCTGCCCAAAAAGAACTTCCCCAGAGCCTGCATCCATCACCACATAAGCATGGCATTGTTTCTTCTGTGCTTTCACTTTTGCCTGTCCCTGCAAAGGCAGGGCAATAAACAGCAACAGTAAAAGTATTCCTGTTAATTTCTTTTTCATATCGCCTCTCCTTTTTAATTTTCTCTTAAGTTTAATGATTTTCCAAACACACTCTAAGAAAAGTTTCTGGACAATCTTCTCTCCTTACAAAAAGACATATCCATACTATGTAATGCCTTATAAAGCTTTATTATCATCTCCACACAAAGTTCCTGACTGTCGTTATAGAGTTCCCAGAGATGTTTACAGGTTTCTGCATCCGCCGAATTGATTTCTTTTGGAATAAAATGATGATGCAGATCTAATTCTGGACTGACATATCTGCCAACCACTGTTGTAATCGCTCTCTTTACTCCAAATCCAGAACGGAAAATATAATTGATCACCAGTTTCATATGAAAAAGACTGACTTGTATCTGTTTCGCGGACTTCTTAAAATATGGTGCAATTACGGCGGCAATCTCTTTTTTATCCTTTATATGGCAGGCTCTCTTATAATGATTTAGATTTCTGCCATCACGCTGCATCACCTCAAAATCCCAATCTGTCTCTATCTCTGTATGACTGATTCCCGTTTCCTTTATGCGCTTTCTTACATAAGGATGACAGGAACTGTCCAGAATAAAATGTGTCATAAACCCAGCAAGATAGGCAAATGCTTCATTCTTATTTTTCTGTGCCTGAAACACCTTAAATGCCCGTTTAAAAAACTCTCTGGCAGGTTCGTGATGTACTTTTACCCCATACTGATTTACTTTATTTTTACAATAAGAATGATAATAAAACAGAATATCCGGACCATGTACGCCAATATTATAGTATTCGATATATGGTTCTATTTTTCTTTGTAATTCTTCGGGAAGTTTATGAAAAACTTCCTGTCCATAGGCATAATGTGTATATGTTGTCGGCATAACATCATCTCCTTTTCTTGAATAAACTGACTATTGTGACACCTTAATTCCAGTAATGTATTACCGGAGATTTTCGCAAAATTTTTCTTTCTGTTATTATAATCACTACAGAATTTAAAATCAAACGTATCTGTAATACTATTTTCTTATTTTGCGGCATTCGGTATAGTAACGTTTATCCTGTGCATGTCCCATAGAAAATGTCTTTCTTGGTAATGCTCCATCATGAATTACTGTAGGGAACAGTTCTTCCTTTCCCATATCCGGTAAAATAAATCCTATGCTGTCTTTTTCCCTGGCAAGGCTTTCTACTACCTCTTCTCCATGAATGTAATCAATCTTTCCGCCATTTTGTGCCAGATATCCATCAAGAAATCTCTGCAGGCTTCCTACTGTTAACTTAGACGTTGGACGTTCAATAACACATTTCTTTTTCTTTCCATTATAAATAGTATAGAAGGTCTGCCCTTTTCCTTCTTTTTTAATATGTAAAGCTGCATTCATCTTGCTTAATAAATCTTCTACATGAACACCGGTAACAATTCGGTGAATCGCCTCAAACTGAAGAGCAGGGCTGTGAAGATTTACAACCTCTGCGAGCGCATATCTCGCCGGGTGCTCCGACAGATCTTCATCTGGATGCGCAGCCTTTAACTGTTCATAGTATGCTTTAGCAGCTGCAAGTGAGTGATTGCCATCTCCAACTGCAAACAAAAGAACCGGACGGTTTTTTACATGATATTTATCGGCAAAACACCTTGGATCTGCCAGGAATGTAAGTGCTTTTTCAATCCGTTTCTTTTCCTCTTTTCCAAGAAGGTAGCCACATAGATGTCCGCCGCCCATCATAAGGTCAAAATCATATAAAAGCGGAAGATGTTCCTTTTCCTGCTCACATGGTTCTATAACATGCTTTCCCGCATCATCTACAAGCAGCATAACATGTGGAAGTTCCACTACCGCATTGTTACGAATCTCCACTCTGGCTGGAATTCTTTCTGCTACCGTTGCCTCTGTTGCTCTTATAAAAGATGTACTCTTTTTGCTATAATCGTACTGTTCTAAATCAATCTTTCCAACAATACCTGCGCGAACATTCCCAACACTGTCTGTCCGCTCTACATAAATCATCGCATCTTTATATTCTGTAAAAACCTTTTCACGCAGATACTTATTCATAGAAGCCTCAATATTTTTAAGTTGCTCCTCATGATTTTCCTGCTCCAAATATACTTCCGGCAAAATCATATCGAGAGTAGAGGGACTATCACCGGCAAATTTCTTTACCTCTTCCCAATATTCTGGCTCACTGGTAAACTGGTCACAGGCAATGACGGACCACTTCTCCATATTTACTTCTTTTCCAGGCAGTAAAATATCTGCCTCTTTAAATGTTTTCATTATTATTCTCCCTCTTTTGTGCTTCTATTTTTTCAGCAAGATCATTTAAATATACCCACCGTTCCATTTTATCAGAAAGTTCGGCTTCCGTCTTTTCTTTTTCTTGCATTAATTCATTCAATTTTATGAAATCAGTCGCACATTTGCTGATTTGTTCTTCTAACTCTGCAATTTTTTTTTCTAATTTCTCAATATCCTCATCAATTGTCTCAAATTCTTTCTGTTCCTTATAAGAGAATTTCAACTTCTTTTCTTTATTTTTAGAAGCAAGCCACTGTTCTCTTCCTTCTTTCTTCTTCTCATTGCTCTTTTTAATATGAAGCCCGGAACCAGAATCCACACTGTCAATAGAATCCGCCTCAATTCTTCCTGATTTTTCCTGATATTCTGTATAATCACCCTCGTAGACTACAATATTTCCATTTTCAAAAGCAGCAATACGGTCAACTGTTCTATCAAGGAAATAACGGTCATGAGAAACGGTGATGACAATTCCCGCAAATTCATCAAGAAAATCTTCTAAAACCCGAAGTGTCGCAATATCAAGATCATTTGTCGGCTCATCAAGTATTAAAACGTTCGGAGACTGCATCAGCACTTTTAAAAGGTATAACCTTCTTCTCTCACCACCAGAAATCTTAGCAATCGGCGTATACTGCATATCTGAACTGAAAAGGAAACGTTCTAACATTTTTGATGCACTGACCAGTCCCTCGGAAGTTCGTACATATTCTGCTGCATCTTTAATGTAATCAATAACTCTTTCTCTTTCATCCATTACTTCACATTCCTGTGCAAAGTAACCAATTTTTATTGTCTCTCCCCATTCAATCGCTCCAGAATCTGCCTGCTCTAAATCTGCTAAAATCTTCATCAATGTGGACTTTCCACAGCCATTATGCCCGACAAATCCAATTCGTTCAAATCGTTTAAATATATAAGAAAAATGTTTAAAAAGCACCTTGTCTCCATATGCTTTTGAAATATCATAAAGTTCAATCGTTTTCTTTCCAAGTCTGGTTCCAACAGACCCCATCTCTACCTGCTTTGCTGTCTTTGGGGAATCCATCGCTTTTAACTGTTCAAAACGCTCTAAACGTGCCTTTTGCTTTGTCGAACGTGCCCTTGCCCCACGCATTACCCACTTTACTTCACTGCGGAGAATACTTTGTCTTTTTCTTTCTGAGGCAAGCTCTCTTTCTTCTCTCTCTGCTTTCCGTTCCAGATAACCAGAATAATTTTCATCATAATAATAAACTTTGCCACCTTCTACTTCCCAAATATGATTCGTTACCTTATCAAGGAAATAGCGATCATGCGTTACCATTAACAGTACACCACGAAAACTTTTAAGATAATTCTCCAGCCAGTCAGACATCTTATTATCCAAATGGTTCGTAGGCTCATCTAAAATCAAAATATCTGGCTTTTGCAATAAAACTTTACAAAGAGCGGCCCTTTTCTTCTGTCCACCGGAAAGATTTTTAATTTTATCATCAAAATTCTCTAATTCTAATACAGTAAGCATCGCCTTCGCATCGCTCTCATAACCATAGTCATCTTCTATTTTCTTTCCTTCACAGACATACTTTAAAATACTGCTCTCTTCATCAAACTCAGGATTTTGCCCCATCCAGCCAATCGTCATACCATTTGAGAAAATAATTTTTCCCTCATCTGCTTCTTCCTCGCCCGCGATAATTCGAAGAAGTGTTGACTTACCGGTCCCATTAATGCCAATAATTCCAATTTTATCCCCTTCATCTACACTGCAGGATAAGTCTTCCAAAATCATCTTATCCCCATATAATTTTGAAATATGCTCTACGTTTATTACACTCATAGTAAACTCCTATTTTTTAACTTTTCTGCGATAACAAAAAAAGCTGAAAACCACAAAGGTCTTCAGCTTCTTCCAACAATGCAGTTGACGGGACTTGAACCCGTACCCAGTCAGCCCGGACTAGATCCTTAGTCTAGCGCGTATGCCAATTCCGCCACAACTGCTTATCAGTGGTTATCTCTCTCACCGACGAAAATCATTATATCACAAGGATTTTTAAAATGCAAGAATTTTTTTCAAAAATTTTTGACTTTTTATAAACAAAACAGATGAAACCTGAGAAACAAATATGCAGTATTGGTTTCTCAGGTTTCTGTCTCTTGCCTACAGAATAATTGAAAAATACGACTGCCACTTTCTCTGGGGGCGTCTCCCCCTTGCCTGCGGCAATTCAGAATTTACTTAAAGTATTCTACTCCACTTTCGAAAATCTTCTGATCCTGTTTTGCGTAAATATTCTTAGCAATATTCTCTCCGATACGTTCGGAATGTGCCATCTTACCAAGGACACGTCCGTCTGGGCTTGTGATACCTTCAATAGCATAGTAGGAACCATTTGGATTGTAGCGGTCATCCATTGTAGGTTCTCCGTTTAAGTTAACATACTGTGTTGCAACCTGTCCATTCTTGAATAATTTTTCAATCCATTCTTTGCTTGCAACAAAACGTCCTTCACCATGAGATGCAGGAATTGCATAAATCTGGTCAAGTACGGCTTTACGAAGCCATGGGGACTTGTTGGTTACTACTTTTGTATATACCATAGTAGATACATGGCGGCCAATCTCATTCATTGTCAGTGTTGGAGAATCTTCTGTCTGGTTAACGATTTCTCCATATGGTACAAGACCGAGCTTAATGAGTGCCTGGAATCCATTACAGATACCAAGTGCAAGACCGTCTCTCTCGTTAAGAAGCTTCATAACGGATTCTTTAATCTTTTCATTTCTAAATACAGTTGCAAAGAACTTCGCAGAACCTTCTGGTTCATCACCCGCACTGAATCCGCCTGGGAACATAATAATCTGTGCCTGGCTGATTGCCTTTTCAAATGCATCTACAGATTCAAGAATGTCGGATTCTGACTGGTTCTTAAATACAAGTGTCTCTACTTCTGCTCCTGCGCGACGGAATGCCTTTGCAGAATCGTATTCACAGTTTGTTCCTGGGAATACTGGAATAAATACCTTTGGAACTGCAACTTTATTTTTGCATACATAAATGTCATTTGTACGGTATAATGGCTGTGATACGTTATGTTTCGTTGCATTTGTCTTTGTAGGGAATACAGATTCTAATGGTTTCTGCCATACGTCACACATCTCTTTTAAAGAAATCTCTTCTTCACCAACCTGGAAGAATGAATCATCTGTAACTCGTCCTACAAATATATTCGGCAGAACTGCCATCTCATCCATCCATTCTGTAGGAATCTCTACAAGAATAGAACCATAATATTTCTTTGTAAGATCTTCCTTATTAAAGTCTCTTACTAACTTCACACCATACATATTTCCAAAGCTCATCTTGCTGATTGCCTCAATCAGTCCGCCTGCTCCAAGAGCATATGCAGATGCGATAACATCTTTACGCATTAATTTATGAATCGTATCATAAATCTTTCCGGCCTCTTTATAATCCGGAATACCATATTCATCAAATGGAATATCCACACGAAGAAGATTATTACCTGCTTTCTTAAATTCTGGTGTTACAACATGGGAAGCCTTTGTATAATCTACAGCAAAGGAAACTAATGTTGGTGGAACATCGATATCTTCAAAGGAGCCAGACATACTGTCTTTTCCTCCGATGGATGGAATTCCAAAACCTTTCTGTGCATTGTAAGCACCGAGTAATGCAGCAAATGGTTTACCCCATCTCTTAGGATCTGTGCCAAGTCTTTCAAAATATTCCTGGAATGTCAGACGAATCTTACGGAAGTCTCCACCGGCAGCTACAATCTTAGCTACAGACTCAAGTACTGCATAAACGGCTCCATGGTATGGACTCCAGCTTGAAAGATATGGATCAAATCCGTAGGACATCATCGTTGTAAGTTCTGTCTTACCTTCTAATACAGGTAACTTCGCTGTCATTGTCTGGATTGGAGTAAGCTGTGTCTTTCCACCAAATGGCATGGTAACTGTTCCAGCTCCGATAGAGCTGTCAAACATTTCTACTAAGCCTTTCTTAGAACATACATTAAGGTCAGAAAGTTTCTCTGTCCACATCTCTTTTGCGTCTTTGAATTCATCCTGTTTTTTGTAGTAACATTCTTTCTCGTCAGGCATTTCTACTTCAACCGTTGTTTCCTGATGTGCACCATTCGTATCTAAGAATGCACGAGAGAGGTTTACGATTTCTTTGCCTCTCCAGGACATAACAAGACGTTTTGCCTCTGTTACTTCTGCAACTACTGTTGCTTCTAAGTTCTCTTCTTCTGCGTAAGTGAGGAACTGTTCTACATCTTTTTTATCAAGAACAACTGCCATACGTTCCTGAGATTCAGAAATGGCAAGTTCTGTTCCGTCAAGTCCGGCGTATTTCTTAGGTACTTTGTCAAGGTCGATGCGAAGTCCGTCAGCAAGCTCGCCGATTGCTACAGATACACCGCCGGCACCAAAGTCATTACACTTCTTAATAAGGATACTTACTTCCTCACGACGGAATAATCTCTGAATCTTACGTTCTGTAGGTGCGTTACCTTTCTGTACTTCTGCTCCACAAGTATCAATAGACTTTGTTGTGTGAGCTTTGGAAGAACCTGTTGCTCCACCACAGCCATCACGACCAGTACGTCCACCTAATAATACGATGATATCGCCTGGATCAGAAGTTTCTCTGATAACATTCTTTCTTGGAGCTGCACCGATAACTGCACCAATCTCCATACGCTTTGCAACATAACCTGGATGATATACTTCATCTACTAATCCTGTAGCAAGACCAATCTGGTTACCATAAGAGCTGTATCCCTTTGCAGCGCCAGTAGTCAGCTTTCTCTGTGGAAGCTTACCTTTCATCGTCTCTGCCATAGGAACAGTAGGATCTGCACAACCAGTTACTCGCATTGCCTGATATACATAGGAACGTCCTGATAACGGGTCACGGATCGCACCACCAAGACAGGTAGCTGCACCACCAAATGGTTCGATTTCTGTTGGATGGTTATGTGTCTCGTTCTTAAAGCTGATCAGCCATTCTTCTGTCTTATCTTCAAATTCTACAGGAACAACGATACTGCAGGCATTAATTTCATCGCTCTCTTCCATATTATCAAGAAGTCCATCCTGTTTTAACTTCTTCATTCCCATAAGAGCAAGATCCATCAGGCAGATAAACTTATCCTTTCTGTCTCCATATACTTCTGCACGGTCAGCAAGATATTCATTATATGTCTTTTCAAAAAGAGGTTTATAATATCCATCACCAAATGTAACATCCTTAAGTTCTGTAGAGAATGTTGTATGACGGCAATGGTCAGACCAGTATGTATCTAACACACGAATCTCTGTCATAGAAGGGTTTCTGTCTTCTTCTCCATGATAGTAATTCTGGATATAACGGAAATCTTCAAATGTCATTGCAAGACCTAAAGAATCGTAAAGTGCCTTCAGTTCTTCTTCTGGCATATCCTTAAATCCGTCAAAGATTGCAACATCTGCTGGTTCTTCGTAATCCATAACGAGGGTTTCCGGCTTCTTCTCGTCTGTCTCTCTGGAATCTACCGGGTTGATACAGTATTCTTTGATCTTCTCAAATTCCTCATCACTGATATTACCAGAAAAAACATAAGTTGTTGCAGAGCGGATAATTGGTTCTTCCTTCTCATTAAGAAGCTGTAAACACTGCATAGCTGAATCGGCTCTCTGATCAAACTGTCCAGGAAGATATTCTACGCTAAATACTCTGTCTCCCTCTTTTTTAGGGAAATCTTCCTCATACAAATCATCTACAGGTGGTTCTGAGAATACGGTAACTGCCGCTTTTTCCATCGTTTCTGCTGAGACATTCTCCACATCATAGCGAATCAGAACTCTGACATTACTGACATCATCTATAGAAAGATATGCCTTTAATTCTTCTGCAAGTTCTTTTGCCTTTACCGCATAGGACGGTTTCTTTTCCACATATAATCTCTTTACCTGACTCATGATATCCTCCAAGTATGTTTAATTAAATTGTGGGGACAATTCAGAAATTATCCCCTGCTTTTCTGTTAAAAATATGATAACACTTTTTTATTCTATTTCCTATGGTTTTATATCAGTTTCTTCAAAACCATGAATTCTGACAAAAATCGACGAAAAAAATTCAAAAATTTTTAGATTTTTTACAGATGAATCCTCTTGATTATCTGAAATACCAAAAGATTTGAATAGACAACCGGCCTTGTTTCCGCGTAAAAAATGATACCATCTGTTGGTGCTTTTACTTCGGAAATAATCTCCCCGCTATCTGCCTTCATAATCTGCGCCAAAACATCTCCTCTGCTGACTTCCTGACCACATTCTGCTTTCTTTATAAAAATGCCTGCGGCCTCTGTCATGATGGGCTCTAAATCTCCCTCTTTTAAGACGCTCGCAATATAACCGCTGTGAGAATAATAACGGATAATCCCCATTCTTGTAAGGAAACGCAGAATAGAAGAAACGGCCTGCGCTGCCAGTTCATCATCAATTTTTCCTGTCATGCCTGTATACAAAGAAAAAGCCTCCGTACCATTTCTTTGCCAGTTATTATGTAATGTTGTTCTGTCAAATGGTCTGCTTTTTGCCTCAATAACATAAGGCAGTCCGAACAGGTTTGCAAGGCTGGTACTTCCATGTTCCGGATCAAGCAATCGGATATGCGGCATAAACGTTCCCCCAAGATAAAAGGATGGCAGATGAATGCCATATCGGTATCCTTTTGTCGTTTCCATAATCGCATATGCCACACGGCTTCCCGATTCCCCAGATGGATTTCCAGGAAACAATCTGTTTAAATCGGTGTCATCAGAAATCCAGAAACGCTTTCCAAAATCCATCGACATATTACTTACAGAAGGGATTACTAAAATGCCATTCTCCCCCACAATGTCTCCATGCTTTTCTATTTTTTTCAATACATCAATCAGCTTTGAACAAATGTAAAGCTGCTGGTATTCATTTCCTCTCAAGGCCCCAACAATGCAGGCAGAATGTTCTTTTCCTTCATTTTTCCCAAAATAATATCCTTTTACATTAATTTCCTGTTGAAAAGGAGACTCCATCGAATATAAGACCTTTTCTTCCATGTAAATATCCTCTCTTTCTTCATGTACTTCCAAACCTTTTTATTCTTCATTCTGTAAGAAGATTTTTATGTTACCAGTGTCCCAATTTATAAGGTATGCACAGGGCGTACTCTAACAAAATTAGGATACATCCTCGGAGTTCTCACTTTTATTCGTACTTTCCTGCAGGTCTTTCTGTTTTACAAATTCTTGCCAAAAGCTCTCCCTCACAAACTGCCGGATATTCTCTCAAACTAAAAATCATTCCATCACACGGTACTGTTATCTCCTCGATTTCCGCACCAAGAATCGGACGCACGATTGAGCCTATCATCTGGCCTTCTCTCACATAACTTCCAATCTGCGCTTTGGGAATAAAAATCCCACTTGCATTACAGTGTACTACTTCCACGTCATTTTTCTTTACCGTTACAGTCTTTTTCGTAGGCGAAACTTCTCCATCAAAAATATCTAACTCTTTCATCATCCGAAAAACACCATCCAGTACTTTTTTACAATAGTCATAATCTATCTTCAGTGCGATTCCCGACTCAATCACCACGTTCGGAATGCCTTTTCTTCGCAAGCTGTAAGCAAGACTTCCCTCCCACACAGAAGAAGAAGTACTATTCATCCACAACACAGGAATCCCGGATTTTTGCGCAAGTTCTGTCACTTTTTTTCCGGCATTTTCCGGCACTCGAATCTGCGGAATCTCCCGGATAAAAATATCACTCGAATGAATATCAATGCAAAAATCTGATCCCATTAAATCTGCAACGACTTCTGCCGCCATATATTCTATCGTATGTCCATGACGGCTACCCGGAAACATTGCATTCATATCTAATGCACCCGGAGCATTCCGCTTTCTTATCTCCAGTGCCATCGGGGTCACACAAGGATATATATCGACAATCCCTCTTAAATGTTCTCTCTCTTCCTTAATTCTTCGTATCAGCTCATAACAGATATACTGTCCCTGTAATTCATCTCCATGAACCCCGGCAACAATACTTAATCTTGGCATATCCTCCCGTATATAATCTGGCTCTAACCTGTTTTTCTTTATTTTTATTGGAAGTCCTACCGGCATCTGCGCCGTCATTACTGTCTCTATCATCTATAGTCTCCCTTCTGTTAATTAAAAATCATTATGACGCTTTTGAAATAACTCTCAAAACTATTTTTTATACTTCCTTTTGCTTTTACGGCCGCTTCACTTATTGACCTTTTGGCTTTTGTGAGCTATCATTAACTTCGTATAGAATATACTATAAATTTATCTTTTGCAAATTTTTATACTAGGAGGATATAAATTATGGATAAAATAGCAAGTTTTACCGTAAATCATCTTGATTTAATCCCAGGGGTTTATGTTTCAAGAAAAGACTATGTTGGAAAAGAAGTTCTCACCACTTTTGACCTGCGTATGACCGCACCAAACAGAGAACCTGTTATGAACACTGCCGAACTTCATACAATTGAACATCTGGCCGCAACCTATTTAAGAAATAATGATGAGTGGAAAGAAAAAGTTATTTACTTTGGACCAATGGGCTGTCGTACTGGATGTTATTTAATTCTTGCAGGTAATTACGAATCCAAAGATGTCGTAGGACTTGTACGCGACACTTTTTCATTTATCGCTGATTACGAGGGAGAAATTCCGGGTGCCGCCGCAAAAGACTGTGGCAATTATCTTGACCAGAACCTTCCAATGGCAAAATATCTTGCAAAAAAATATTTAAACGAAGCGTTAAATAACCCTTCTGAAAAAAATCTGATTTATCCCGCATAAATCTTTGAACTTTTCACATACTACCTCCTGTACCTAATCAATATGCTCTTATGTACTCTCGGAATCTTTTTGTGCTTGATTTTGTGAGAAGATTTTTTGTCAGTCGTGCCCAATTTTTGAGGCATACGCGGTGCGTACGTTGATGAAATCAGGGTGCTGCTGGCGGAAAATCAGCCACGAAAGCAAGCGCAAGAAAGACTCCGAGAGTACATTCTTAAAAAAGGAGGATTTATCATGAAAAGTTCAAAGAAAACCTATCAGGAAGTTGCAGAAGCCTGTAGCAAATACCAGCCAGTATCTGAAGAATACGGATTTAAAAATTCTTCCTGTGAATGCAACACACCAAGCTGCTTAAACTGTACTCATTTTACAAATCAGGAACACTGTGATTTAGACTTATATGATCAGATTGTAGAGAGAATCAAGTAACTTCTGATTTGTAGAACGAAACAGACGCCAGCAAAGAGAGCCTATCCCCTATATCTGTGACTTTAGTCGCTGCGGTTTGAATACTAGCTTCATATGCTTGTATCCAAACCTTGCTCCGAGGCCACAAATATAGGGGATAGGCTCTCTTTGCTGGCTGACTGTGAATGCTGGCACAAAATCAGAATTCATGTTAGAAACCTTGAGGATTCTCCAGAATATTATGAATTTGCAAAAAAATTAGCTTCTTTATAACATAGTATAAAAAGATATTACTTTAGAGCGTGTTTGAAAAATCATTCCAGCAACCTGCACGCTTCAATTTTTTCACTGATTTGTTGAAAAAAGTTCTTGCATTCTAAAATATGTTGTGCTATAATAGTTTTCGTTGGCAAGAAAGCCAATTAATAATGTGCAGTTGTGGCGGAATTGGCATACGCGCTAGACTAAGGATCTAGTCCGGGCTGACTGGGTACGGGTTCAAGTCCCGTCAACTGCATAAGATGAGAGCTGAAGATTTTATCTTCGGCTCTTTTTATTTTAATCCATTAATCAATATAAAAATAGTTATGTATAGTTTATCTGGAGTGATATCTGCTACATAACTATTTTTTGAATTTAATCAAGTAGCTTGTTTGGATAACTATAAATGCAAAAGCCATAGGAGTAGTTGAGTAACTTCTGGAGAAGATTTGAGGATGGCCTTGGAAGATGGTTGCTTTTTCGAGTGATAAAACCATAAACAATTTCAAATTTCTAATTGGTGGAAAAAAGTAATAACCATAAATTAGTGTATTATTATGACATTGATTTAAGCATTAATCCTACAGAATTTCGTTTTCTGGATATTCTATATCTTCAGCTTTCTTCCTCAAATTTTCCAAAAAGGAATTCTGACTTTGCACCTGTTGCCAACAAACAGAACTCCTGAAAATAAATAAAACATATTTGTGACCTCGGAGCAAGGTTTGGATGCGAGCGCATCAGCGAACATTCAAACCGCCGCGACTAAAGTCTCAAATATGTTTTATTTATTTTTAGGAGTTCGTATACTTTTCCTGCGGCAAATCAGAAGCTAAGCGATTGTATACCAATTTTCTTTTCTGACTCCGCACAATGGAGATAACTTCTCCTGTAATACCTTAAATGGTTCCTCTGTGAAATATTTAGCTTGTGTTGGACAAATCCTTAAACAGGAACCACAACGCAGACAAATACTGCTGTCAATATCTTTTGGATTACTTTCGCTAATTGCTTTTACCGGACATACATCAGTGCATAGCATACAGTAGATACAATATTCATTTGTTTCTACTTTGAATGGAAATTCTCCCATTGGTGGTTTGGTGTATGGAAAAGTTCCAGGAACTTCTAAGTCACCGGCATCATATGTAACGAGAAGACGAAGGCGTTCTTTTAATTTGTCCCCAAATTCTCTTGCCATTTTTAAATCTTCTTCATCAGGTCTGCCCTCTGCACATTCTTTTAAGAATGTATGCTGGCAGACGAAAGAAGCAGCACCAACAGGGATAAATCCCTTATCAATTACATTTTTCTTTAACTCAATTAATGTATCATCAATATCACGGTTTCCGTAAGTCGCTACAAGAACAACAGGCGTGTTTGACCCAGTAAAATGCCTTAAGGCATCTACAACTGGTGCCGGGACTCTTCCGCCATAAGCAGGAACCCCGATAATAAGAAGTTCATTTTCTTTAAAATAGTAATCTTCCTGACGTGTAGCATAATCTGTTAAATTAATAGATTCTACTGGATAGTTTTGAAAAGATGATGCAATATGGGAAACAACTTTTTCTGTAGTGTTTCCTGGACTAAAATACGCATAATAAATTTTAAGTAACTGCATAATAAAAAACCCCCTGTGTATTGAAAATTTTTACCATTAAATCTATTATAAAATGAATAGAAGAAAGAGACAAGGTAGCATTATGCGGGAAAAAGAAAAGTTTTTGTTAATATTGGATTTAGATTTATCATAAAACAAAAAAGAACTGAAGATAAAATCTTCAGCTCTCATCTTATGCAGTTGACGGGACTTGAACCCGTACCCAGTCAGCCCGGACTAGATCCTTAGTCTAGCGCGTATGCCAATTCCGCCACAACTGCTTATCAGTAATTATCTCTCTCACTGACGAGATTCATTATAGCACAGTGTTTTTTTAATTGCAAGTACTTTTTTAAATTTTTTAAATTTTTTCGTTTTTTTTAATTTTAAGAAAAATAATGCTTTTTATAGAAAAAACAAGCGTCCCTATATCATGGTATAGTGTATATATTTTCTCATATCATCTCATTTACACTTTTTGTCTTAGAGTGTATTTGAAAAACACGCTTTAGCTTAACAATAAAGAGTAACAAAAAGGGAGAGGTTCCAAAGTACAAAGCATCTTACTGGAACATCCCCCTTTTTGGGTTTTGCCTGTTTTTAATTTGAGAAACAACTACTCTGTCGTGTAATCATTTAAATACTGAATATCTGTTGTAAGGTAAAACCCTTCTTCTGTAATATAGGCGGAATCTCCATTTTTCAATGTTACTTTTCCTTTAATTGGTACTTTATCGCCTACATATACAGATTTAACTACATTATCTGCAGAAAAATCAGCCCATGCGCGGAGCCGTACTCCTGTTGAACTAATATATGTGATTGCTACATAACCACCTAGCTTTTCATAGGATGCAAGTTCTTCTGTATACTTTTCACTTGCCCTTAGATACATGCCATTTCTCAAATGATAGTACGTCTTACCTTCATAGCTTCCCTTTTTACTTGCCCAGAGAATCTGTCCGTTCTTCAAAGATACCGCACCTTTTTTCTTCTTCTCTCCCGGCAGCTTTGATGTATAAATTCCTTTTCCAGGCACATCTTTTATCATAATGTATCCTGACTGAAATGTTTTGTCTGTATCCAGATACTCTTTATGAATATCCTGTGTACTACTCTCGGCTTCTTTTTGAACAGCGTTTCCCTGATATTCTCGTCCTTTCAAAAAGTGCTTAAATCCAAAAATAAATAAAAGTACACAAATTACCAGTGCAAGAGAAAAACCCATAGATAGAAAAGACTTTTTAGTGGATTCCATATCCTGATTATTTTCTTGTTTTTTCATAAATAATTAATTGTCCCAACTTGTAAGATTATATTTTTTAATAAGTGTTGTCAATTCAGAAACATAACCAGACCAGGTACAGTAGCCACCTTTTTGAAGAATTGAAAGCTGTGTAGAATAACTCTTTGTTGTGGTAAGTCCATTATAGCGTCTGTGTGTACCATTCATTGCATTAGAAAGATATGCTGAATGATCAGCAATCGACTGGGCTACAGAACTATATTTACGGAACTTAGCTGTAATAATTACCTTTTTCCCATTATATTCTTCTGTTGTTTTTACTTCCGCATAGCTTTTTCCATCCCATGCAGAGCCAGACCAGCTGTTACCGGAAAGAGAGGTTTTCATTCCAAACATATTGTTAGAACTTTGTGTAAGACCAGATTTGCCCCAGCCGCTCTCGTTGATTGCCTGTGCTAATGTTACAGAAGCAAGTACTCCTGTCTTTCTGTAATCTTCTCTTGCAATCGGACCTACTGCGTTAACAAATTCCTGTGTACTCATATTCTTAAAAGCGGTTGCCTGCAGGCCACTATTTACTGTTGTTTCATTGGATGTTGATGGTGCATTCGTTGTTATCGCTTTTCCCGTCATGTAGATTGCTTTTCTCGCTGCATTATATGTATAATTGATGCCTAATGCCTCACACACTACCTTAGCTGGAACCATAATCAATCCCGTTCTACCCACTTTTGCCTTAAATGGAGCTGTACGAATCTTTTCTTTCTTTCCATTTATGTAAGCGTATGTTTTATTCAAATATAAAACTATTTTATTACCATTATAAGAAAGTGTTAAAACCTTGCCTTTGTTCTGCTTTGAATAAGATACTTTTGGACCTCTTTTTACCATTGTATAACTATAAGGTATCATAATATTTCCATTAACCATTAATCCTGGTCTTGTCACACTGTTCACTCTTTTACTATTATAATACACTTTGTAACTTGAACCAGTATAACGAACTCTTTTACCGCCTCTGCTGTAAGTAACTGCTGCCGCAACACTAAGCGAACTAAATGCCAGTACAAACACCATCAAAAAAATTGCAGCTTTTTTAATAACCTTTACATTTTTCATAACTATCTCCTCCCTTTTAGAAACAAAAATTAATGTTATTTAATAAATGGACAACTTTTTTGTAAATAAAAAAGGCCAGCAGATATTATCTGCTGGCCTTAATCTTCATTAAGCTAATTTGCTCTTTGCTAATTCTGCAAGAGCTGCGAAACCTGCCGGATCAGCGATTGCCATCTCGGAAAGCATCTTTCTGTTAACTTCTACGCCTGCTAACTTTAAGCCGTACATGAACTTGCTGTAAGAAAGTCCGTTCATTCTTGCTGCAGCGTTGATACGTGCAATCCATAACTGTCTGAACTGTCTCTTCTTCTGCTTTCTTCCTGCGTAAGCGCTTGTTAAAGCTCTCATTACGGACTGTTTAGCTACTCTATACTGTTTAGATCTTGCTCCTCTGTAACCTTTCGCAAGCTTCAGTGTTCTGTTATGTCTTTTCTTTGCGCCAATTGCGCCTTTTACTCTAGCCATTAATTACTTCCTCCTATATACGATTAAAGATATGGTAAAATCTTCTTCATGTTCTTTACGTTAGTTGCATCTGTCATTGCAGCTTTTCTTAAATTTCTTTTTCTCTTCTGAGATTTCTTTGTTAAGATATGGCTCTTGTAAGCTTTATTTCTTTTTAACTTTCCGCTACCTGTCTTTTTAAAACGTTTTGCAGCAGCTCTGCTTGTTTTCATTTTTGGCATAATATTAGTCCTCCTAATTTCTAATCTTAATTAACGTTTTTCAGTTAAAAACATTATCATACTTCTTCCTTCAAATTTAGGCTGCTTATCAACAACAGCTACATCTGAAAGCTGCTCGGCAAATTCTTCAAGGATTACCTTACTGGAATTCACATGAGCAAGTTCTCTTCCGCGGAAACGGAGAGTTACTTTAACCTTATCGCCTTTGGAAAGGAACTTTCTAGCCTGATTAACCTTTGTGTTCAGGTCGTTCTTATCAATGTTTGGTGAAAGTCTTACTTCCTTCACATCAATTGTCTTCTGTTTTTTCTTTGCTTCCTTTTCTTTACGGGCAAGCTCATATCTATATTTTCCATAATCAATAATCTTGCACACAGGCGGCTTTGCATTCGGAGCAATCTTTACAAGGTCAAGCTCTGCTTCTCTTGCAAGCTTCATAGCTTCCTTTGAAGACATAATTCCAAGCTGCTCTCCATTACTGCTGATAACTCTGACCTCTCTGTCACGTACCTGTTCATTAATCATTAATTCGTTAATAGTAGTACACCTCCATAAAATAAAAATTAGTCCGGCGATTCAAGTACACCTTTGTGCCCAAACCCCATGAAAAACATAGAAAAAAATGGACAGTCACAAGACCATCCACGAATATCTCATAATCCCTGCCATAAGCAGTTCATTATACTTACGATATCAACCCGAGTCACCATTGTGCTAAGGTGAGAGTGGACACTCTGCTTCTTTGTTACTCAATAACCTTAATTACTATAGCATTACTTAAGTAACATGTCAAGTCTTTTTAAAAACTTTTTTAATTTTCTTTAAAAACTCTTTTTACATTAAAATATATCTTAATTATATATCGTCTGTGAAATACCTCGTAATCTAATTATCAGGAATTCCTGCTTAAATTTCTCAAAATGTCCATTCGTCAATGGCTATTTCAAAAGAAATGAAATACTCTGTCCCAGAATTAATTATAAATCTAAAACTAATTCCTTGCCTTCTTTCTGGTACTGTCTGTAAGTAATTCCTACCATATCAAGCATTCTTTTAGCCGCTATTGTAGAATCCGTGTCCGCATACTTATCAGAATAATAAATCACCTCTGTAATTCCTGCCTGAATAATCGCTTTCGTACACTCATTACAAGGAAATAATGTCGTATAAATACGTGCACCTCTTAAAGAACCACCACTGTAATTAAGAATGGCATTCAGCTCCGCATGACACACATACAAATACTTTGTATCAAGAGGAGTTCCTTTTCTCTCCCACGGCATTCTATCATCATTACATCCCGTTGGCATTCCATTATATCCCATAGAAAGAATCTTATTATGAGGATTTACAATACAAGAACCAACCTGTGTGTTGTTGTCCTTGCTTCTTTGTGCAGAAAGAAGGGCAACCCCCATAAAGTAGGCATCCCAGGATACATAATCTTGTCTTTTCATTGCTCACTCTCCTATCGGCATTATTTCTTTAATGATAACACAATCAAAAGGTAAAAACAATTCTGATTTGCGCAGCAAAGGAGACGCTCTCAGTAAATAAAATAACCTATATTTGTGACTTTAGTCGCTGCGGGTTGAACACTCGCTTACACACGCTCGTATCCAACCCTTGCTCCGAGGCCACAAATATAGGTTATTTTATTTACTGAGAGCTGTCTTTGGCTGCCTATTCAAACTCAGAATTTATTTTGAGAAAGATTTGAGAGAGAATTTAGCTTCAGGAGTTCGTCTGCTTTGCAGCCTCACAAATCAAAAATTAGTCACCTAAAGCAAATTTATCATGTACTGCATTAAGTGCCTTTTCTGTGTATTTCTCATCGATAAGGACTGTTACGCGGATTTCAGAAGTACTGATCATCTTGATGTTAACTCCTGCATCGTATAAAGCTTCAAACATAGAAGCTGCAACACCTGGATGTGTCATCATTCCAGCACCTACGATAGAAATCTTAGCCACGTCTTTTTCTTCATCAATCTTGTTATACTCGCTCTTAGGGAAGCTCTTCTGGATGATTGCTACTGCTTCATCAGCTTCATCTTCTGCTACAGTAAAGGAAATATCCTTTGTTCCGTTACGTCCTACAGACTGTAAGATAATATCAACGTTAATGTTATATTTTGCAAGTGCATTAAAGAGGTGGAATGCGATTCCCGGCTCATCCTTTAATCCAATTACTGCAATTCTTGTGGCATTCTTATCTGCTGCAACACCGCTTACAAGCATCTTTTCCATGTTTACTTCCTCCCTGACGATTGTTCCTTCGTGATTATTTAAACTAGATCTTACTACTAACTGTACTCCATACTTCTTTGCCATTTCTACAGAACGGTTGTGAAGAACTCCCGCTCCAAGAGAAGCTAAATCAAGCATCTCATCATATGTAATTTCAGCAAGCTTTCTTGCTTTCTTTACATAACGTGGATCTGCTGTATAGACACCATCTACATCTGTGTAGATTTCGCAGGCATCTGCGTGAAGAGCTGCTGCTAATGCTACGGCTGTTGTATCAGATCCGCCTCTTCCGAGTGTTGTTACATTATCAAACTTATCAATTCCCTGGAATCCTGTAACGAGAACGATTTTTCTCTGCTCTAATTCGTTGCGGATGCGGTCTGTGTCGATTCTCTTTAACTGTGCGTTACCATAGCGATGTGTGGTGTGCATTGCTACCTGGAATGCATTCAGTGAAATAGCTGGAACTCCTAAAGAGCCCATTGCCATTGCCATAAGAGATACGGAAACCTGCTCTCCTGTTGTCATGAGCATATCCATCTCTCTTTTTGATGGAGTTGGATTGATATCTTTTGCCATATCAATCAGCTCATCGGTAGATTTACCCATTGCGGATAAAACAACAACTACATCATTACCTTTCTGGTAATCTTCGATACATCTTTTGGCAACATTTAAAATTCTTTCTTTGTTCCCTACAGATGTTCCTCCGAATTTTTTAACGATTAACATTCTGTTCCTCCCTAAGTCTTTCAGTTTTTATCTATTGTTTCAATTTACGATTGACTTTTCAAATGACATAAAAAGTAACCGTAAAAATCATATCTTTATTAATATACTGCAAAAATCTTCATGCTCGACTTATCAGACAAATCATAGATAAACCAATATATCAAATTTCTATGAGTACTTTTTATTATGCCAACTATTCTACATAGTTTTTAACAATCAGTCAAGACGAATACGATTAATAATATGTCCGGCCTTTTCTGCTGCTTCATTGAAAGCACTCTCTTTCATCACTCCTGTGATAAATGCCTTTTCATTGATACCTTCTACAGATACCATCTCTACTGCTCCAAATGCTGCTGTGATTGCCTTTGCTTCTACATCTGCCGGCATTCTTACAAAATACTGTCTCTCGAAGTCACCGAGGTCACTTAATGTAAGTTTCTCTGGATTCCAAAGAATTTTAATATTTTTACCAGTATGTTTTACACAATCTACGACATCTGCTGCTACTGCACTGGCTGTCGGAAGCTTTCCTGCTCCCTTACCATAAAACATTGTCTCATCTACCATATTCCCACGGACAAAAATGGCATTAAATACATCATTTACTCCGGAAAGTGGATGTGCATTATCTAAAAGCATCGGGCAGACCATCGCATAAATCTTACCATCAACTCTCCAACTGTTTCCAAGAAGCTTAATACTTTTGTTCATCGCTGTAGCATAGCGGATATCTTCTGCAGTAATGCTTGTGATTCCTTCTGTATAGATATCTTCAAAATCTACCTGCTGTCCAAAGGCAAGAGAAGATAAGATCGCAATCTTACGGCAGGCATCATAACCTTCCACGTCTGCTTCCGGATGAAGTTCTGCGTAACCTTTTTCCTGTGCTTCTTTTAATGCTTCCTCAAAAGAGATTCCCTCTTCTTTCATTCTTGTAAGCATGTAGTTTGTTGTACCATTTAAGATTCCGCTGACTTCTTCGATAACATCTGCGGTAAGGCACTGTACTAACGGACGGATAATTGGGATACCGCCGCCGACACTTGCTTCAAACAAAAAGTTGATATTTTTCTCATGGGCAATGGCAATAAGTTCTGCTCCATGCTTTGCAACAAGTTCTTTATTTGAGGTTGCCACGCTTCTTCCATTAAGTAATGCTCTTTTTACAAATGTGTATGCAGGCTCTACGCCACCCATACATTCTACAACAACCTGAACATCCTCATCTTTATCAATAATGTCATAGTCATGAACGATTTTATCTGCATTCGGATCTCCAGGGAAATCTCTTAAATCCAAAATATACTTTACAGCTATTTCCTCTCCGGCTCTCTGTGCAATGACTTCGGTATTGGTCTGCAATACTTCTACAACTCCAGAACCAATTGTACCATATCCTAACACCGCTACATTTACCATCTTTATCCTCCTTATTCCTCTGAAACAATCTTCAGATTATTAATCCCATCTGCATTTTCAATTCTATCAAAAAGTACTGCCACATCTTCTGTGATTGGTAAAATCATTACACTAAGTGTTATCAGTGCGATATGATTCACCGGTATACTCTGATGTATCGACAAGATATTTGCCTTGCAGTCTGCCACAATTTTCAGTATACTGGAAAGTAATCCCGGCTGATCTTCCATTTCCATTACAAAGGTAATTGTCTTTCCCTGAATCTTTTCATGAATCGGGAAAATGTCATCTTTATATTTGTAATAAGAACTCCGACTGATTCCAACGGCATCAATCGCCTCTTTGATTGTTTTTGCCTTTCCTCTGTTTAGAAGAACATTTGCTTCCGCTACTTTTAATAAAATTTCCGGCAAAGCTTTCTTCTTTACCATATAAAATTTCGAACCATTCTCCATATTGTAATCTCCTGTACAGAACAGTAATTTCTCTCTTCTGCATATTTGTTCGCCAGTGAAACACATTTGTTCTCACCCGAAAGATATTATCATATTATTCCCATCCTTGCAACTGCTTTTTTTTAAAAAATGCAAATCTAAAACTCTTTTCTTTCATTTTTTTATTAAAATCCATTAAATAAACACTTTTATAAAGCGAGGTATGCAGATTGTTGAAATAATTTTTCAAATACGCTCTGTCAGTTCTTTCTTGGAACTTTCTGTCAAACTTCCCATAACAAAAAGAACAGATACCCCGACTATTTCATCGATGATATCTGTTCTTTTTTAACATTCTAAGTTTCGTTTACACCCAACTTCTATGTATGGAAATAAACACTATAAATTAATCTACAACTACACCGCGAAACACATAAGCAATCAATTCACAAAATTCCCAGTATTCAGGAAAATTCTCCATATCTTTCAGCGAGTCACATAACCCCCGATAATACCATGCCTGCTGCCTTTTATCCTTCATATTAAAGCGTTCCCACAGCTTATCTCCAATCATCTGATAATCTCTTTTTAAAGATCTGGCATTCGAAAGCTTATCTCCTAAAGCAACCAGCTTCATATCAGAAGCCTTTTCTTCCTTTAACCTTTTTACTGTATTAGCCTTCCGCTCGTTCCAGGACCCCCCCTTTTCCTCGCTCTCAGCCTTTACAATCTCCGCCACTCTTTCTCCAAACTCCTGGCAGAGTGTAGAAAACGTTACTTCCTTACAATCTTCCAAAGTATCATGGAGAATTGCCGCTGCAATCACTTCCTTATCCTGCGTCATCCTTGAGACAATAACCCCCACCTCTAATGGATGAACAATATAGGGAAGTTTAGTTCCTTTTCGAAACTGACCCTCATGGGCCTTCGTAGCAAATGTAATCGCTTTATCAATCATAGTTTATTTAACATTCTCCTTTTCAGCCGCTGCTTCTTTTAATACTTTTTCCTGAGCATCTGCTGGCATCTGCTCATATCTGCTAAATTCATAGGAGAACTCTCCACTTCCTCCGGTCATAGAACGTAAGTCTGTAGAATATCCAATCAGGCTTGCTAAAGGAATATCTGCTACTAATTCCTGACGGCCACCCTCTAATGGATTCATTCCAAGAATACGGCCACGGCGTTTGTTTAAATCGCCCATAACATCACCGGTATTCTTATCAAGAACGTCTACCTTAAGATTTACGATTGGCTCAAGAAGAACTGGTTTGGCATCCATCACACCATTCTTAAATGCAGTAATTGCTGCCATTTTAAATGCCATTTCGGAAGAGTCAACTGGATGATAAGAACCATCTGTTAATGTTGCTTTAATTCCAACTACTGGATATCCAGCCAGAGGTCCTTTAAGGCAGCTTTCTGCAATACCTTTTTCAACTGCTGGGAAGTAATTCTTTGGAACAGCTCCGCCGAAAATCTTCTCATCAAATACATATGGTGTCTCTAAATCGCCAGACGGTTCAAATTCCATAAGAACATCACCATACTGTCCATGTCCACCAGACTGTTTTTTATATTTGCCTCGAACTTCTACTTTACTGCGGATAGTCTCTTTAAAGGCTACCTTTGGTTTTACAAGTTCAATCTCTACTTTATATCTGTCGGCAAGCTTACTCTTTACGATTTCAAGATGCTGGTCTCCTAAACCATATAATAACATCTGACGGTTCGCTTTGTCATTAACTTCTTTTAATGTAAGGTCTTCATCCATTAACTTCTTAAGAGCTGCCGAAATCTTATCCTCATCACCCTTGGTCTTTGCAATGTAACGAACAAATGTATATGGTTCTGGCATCTCTGCCTTCTCAAATATGATTGGGTTTGCCTTTGGTGATAATGTATCGCCTGTCTTTGTAACAGAAAGTTTTGCGATAGCACCGATATCACCTGCATAAAGGGCATTCACTTCAATCTGTTCCTTACCTCTTAATACATAAAGCTTACCGATACGTTCTTCTGCGTCTTTATTTGCATTATAAACAGCACTGTCTGCCTTTAAAATACCATCTGTAACTTTTACTAAAGAGAAACGTCCTACAAATGGATCTGCGATTGTCTTAAATACATAAGCACTTACCGGCTGGCTTACATCGTAAGATGCACTTACTGGCTCGTCTGTCTTCACCTTTATTCCAACGAACTGGTCTGTTACCATACCTGGTGCGGAGAAATATTTTACCATATCGTGAAGAAGGATATTAGCACCGTAGTCTGTGTTGATCGCACCACAGATAACTGGCATAAGGTCTCTCTTTGCGATAGAAGAAACAATCGCTGTCTTAATCTCTTCTTCTGTAAATGGTTCTTCTGCAAAGAACTTCTCCATGAGTTCCTCACTTGTCTCTGCAACACCTTCCATTAACTGCTGACGATACTCGTCAAGCTCATCGTTCACTCCTTCTTCTACTTCTTTTTCGTAGTAAGTTCCATTTGGCTGTAAACGACATTCAAGCATCTTGGCTGCATTGATAAATCCCTTAAACTCTGTGCCTTCTTTCATTGGCATATGGAATGGTACAATCTTGTTACCATAACTTTCACGAAGTTCATCAATGATTGCGGAAGCATCTACATGTTCATCTTCTACACATGTGATGTATACGATAACAGGAATACCTCTCTTCGCACAGAAATCGAAACTCTTTCTTGTTCCAACTTCTACACCTGACTTACCATTGATAACGATGATTGCTCCATCTGCTACGCTCAATGCTTCATATACTTCTCCAGAGAAATCAAAGAAACCAGGAGTATCTAAAAGATTCACCTTAACTCCGTCTACCTCTAATGGAATAACTGAGGACTGAATTGAAAACTTTCTCTTAACCTCTTCTTTGTCGTAATCACTTACTGTACCGCCTTCTGTTACTGTACGAACCCTCTTAATAATCCCCGTTGTAAAAGCCATAGATTCAATTAAAGAAGTCTTACCACAGCCACCATGTCCAAGTAATACGACATTTCTAATACTTTCGGTTGCATATACGTTCATAATCAGTTCCTCCCGTGTTGTTTAATCATATTTGTGAGAATTTTACGTCAGAATTTGTAGGATAAATGAATCAATATTCTTATGTCAGGATTCTCACAGGTCTATTTTAACAAAAAACTTGTCATTTCACAAGAGTAATTTTGGCATTTTGACATATTTTTTTGAGGACACAGAATTATGCCGAGTCATTATGGCTTCCTCTCCATAAAAACTGCCCCTACCATCTATTTACGACATCGTTTCGCTTGCGGGTTGAATGTTCGCATGTGAATCATATAGAAATACATATACCTTCTACCCTTTTCACTTTAACACTAAAAAGTGTTGACATGGTGTGAATTTCCATGTACAATAAAAGCCATTGAAATCTCGCATCAGTACACTAACCTGCGATATTGAACTTCCTGGTGGAAATCTATCCCACGGCATATTAGAGCGAGGATTGAATGTGAGTATGGAAGCGAACATTCAACCCGCAAGCGAAACGATGCCGTGGGATAGATTTCCACCAAGAAGTTCACTCCACAGCCTTCATCCCTGATGCGAATACAAAATTCACACTTTTTGGAGGTTGCACCATGAATGCAAATCATATGACAATCGGCTTTATCGGCCTTGGACTTATCGGCGGTTCTATCGCCAAAACAATACGAAGAATTCATCCGGATAGTATTATCTATGGATTTGATACAGATATTGATTCTCTTAAAATGGCAAAGGAAGATGGTACATTAACGCAGTACTTTGAAACGCTTGACCCTACATTTTCATCCTGTGATATTATCTTTCTCTGTGCGCCGGTATCTAATAATATCGAGTACTTAAAAGAATTAAAAGGAATCATTTCTGAAAGCTGCCTGCTTACGGATGTTGGTAGTGTAAAAGAACCGATTCAGTCTGCCATCAAGGAACTTGGCATGGAGTCAAACTTTATCGGCGGTCATCCGATGGTTGGTTCTGAAAAGTCAGGCTATGCTCACGCAAATGATCATCTTCTTGAGAATGCCTACTATTTCCTGACACCAAGCGAGCGCACTTTATTCCAGCTTACGACAAAGTTCTCCTCTTTTATTCAAGGACTCGGTGCACTTGCCGTTTCCTTAAAACCAGAAGAGCACGACTTTATCACTGCAGCTATCAGTCATGTACCACATATTGTCGCAGCAGAACTTGTTCATCTTGTCCGCCGCGCAGACCGCAACAACGGTATGTTAAAGCAGCTTGCTGCCGGAGGTTTTAAAGATATTACACGAATCGCATCTTCCTCTCCGGTTATGTGGGAACAGATCTGTGAAAATAACTCTTCAAATATAAAAACCCTTCTCACATCCATGATTCATGATTTACAGGAAGTCATTGACCAGCTTGATAAGGAAAATGGAGCATATGTGAATGAATACTTTAAAGAAGCCGGTGACTACCGTAATTCTGTACCAGACCATTCTATCGGACTATTTGACAAAGTACATAAACTTTATGTCCATATCCCAGATCAGCTAGGTACAATCGCTACTGTCACTTCTCTTCTTGCCTTTAATAATATCAGCTTAAAGAATATCGGCATCATTTATAATCGGGAATTTGAAGAAGGTGTTCTTGAAATCGTTCTTTATGACGAAGAATCCTGCCAGAAAGGCGCACAGGTATTAGAAGAAAGAAACTATATTGTACATATTCGTTAATTTATCCTTTTCCAGCAAGAAGACTCCGACCTCTAAGGTGGGAGATGGATTGCGTCTGTTACCTACTTGATATTGCATTCTAATCATAGTATAATATATTCAGTCGCATGATAAAGAAAGGTTGAAATACAATGAATTTAGATAATAATGCACATTCAGTATTCTTACTGCACTATCATCTTGTGCTTGTGGTTAAGTATCGTAGACAGGTTTTTGATGATGGTATTTCCAGCAGGGCGAAAGAGATATTTGAGTATATTGCTCCAAATTACAATATTACTCTTGAGGAATGGAATCACGATAAAGACCATATACATATCCTTTTCAGGGCACACCCAAATACGGAAATAAGTAAGTTCATAAATGCATATAAGAGTGCAAGCAGCAGACTTCTTAAGAAAGAGTTTCCGCAGATACGGCAAAAGTTGTGGAAAGAACATTTCTGGAGCCAGAGTTTTTGTTTGATTACAACAGGCGGTGCTCCAATTGAAGTAATCAAAAAATATATAGAAAGTCAGGGACAAAGGGAGCGAAAAAGGAAGTGACAGAGTGGCAAACAGAGCATATAAATTCAGAATCTATCCCAATGATGAACAGAAGATTTTGTTTGCTAAGACTTTTGGCTG
>ENA-UPXC01000105-UPXC01000105.1-human-gut-metagenome-genome-assembly--contig:-NODE-105-length-126869-cov-12.484889_pt1 | contig 126869 bp, 100 predicted proteins | sample MGYA00250047_ERZ773371 | MGnify/ENA primary metagenome ERZ773371 (study PRJEB29103, sample SAMN06111975) | human gut metagenome | biome: human gut; feature: ankylosing spondylitis patient... | reverse complement strand
TCTGGAAGAACTTTTAGAAGCTTAAAAATAGCTGAAAACAGAATTGGTGGTAGACAATCATTCATGCGTTTGTCGTGGTCATGGACCGGAAAAACGTTGATTTTTGAAAAAAAGTCTACTATAATATTACTATTATGTGGCTGAAGCCCATACTCATAAAAGAGTTCCCCGCCCAAGGCGGTTTAAACCGAGAAATATTTACTGACGCAGGCATCGGAGCCAGATGCACAGTCTATAGAGACAAATAATACAATACCAGGAAGGTTGATGCATACAGAAAGTATGCCTCTTTCTGGTATTTTTAGTTGTGTGAGGCTTTGGATATTTTTAGGTACTAAAAAACATAGAAACGGGGATAAATTCATGAAAAAACAAACAATAAAGACAATAGTGACGGCTTTGACCGCTGCTGCTATGGTATGTTCCCTGACGGGCTGTGCCGGAAATAGTTCGGGAGCAACAGAAACCTTCAACGCGGAAAAGTCGTCTGCGGCGGAGAATACAGAAGCAGCTGCCGGGGTGGAGCAGGATAATGAAAAAGATTCTGTTATCGTTGTAATGGGATCATCATCTGAGCCTGAGGCTGGATTTGACCCGGCATACGGATGGGGCGCGGGGGAACATGTCCATGAGCCGCTGATCCAGAGTACGCTGACGGTAACAAAGGCAGATATGACGATCGGTTATGATCTGGCGACAGATATGAACGTCAGCGATGATGGGATGACATGGACCGTGACGATCAGGGACGATGTAAAATTTACGGACGGGGAACCGCTGACAGCGGAGGATGTGGCATTTACCTACAATACACTGCGGGATACCAGTTCTGTCAATGACTTTACGATGTTAGAAGAGGCAAAAGCCCTCGACAATACCACTGTGGAATTTGATATGACCCGCCCGTATTCCATATGGCCATATACGATGGCAATTACCGGAATCGTCCCGGAACATGCTTATGGACCGGACTATGGTTCCAATCCTATCGGCTCCGGCCGCTATATTATGAAACAGTGGGATAAAGGGCAGCAGGTGATCCTCACGGCAAACCCGGACTACTACGGGGATGAGCCGGAGATGAAGACGGTGACAGTTTTATTTATGGATGAGGACGCCGCCTACGCGGCAGCGCTCTCCGGGCAGGTGGATCTCGCCTACACTTCCGCGGCGTACTCGGATCAGACCGTAGACGGATTTTCCCTGTTGGCCTGCAAGACCGTGGACAACCGCGGCTTCAACCTGCCGGCGATCCCGGCGGGGGAGACGGATGAGAACGGAGTGCCGCTGGGAAATGATTTCACCAGCGATATCAATGTGCGCCGGGCCATCAACCTGGCGATCGACCGGGATGAGATGATCGAGCATGTGTTGAACGGATACGGAACAGCGGCCTACAGTGTCTGTGATCAGATGCCGTGGTACAACGCGGCAGCGGAGGTGGAGTATGATCCGGGTATGGCGGCCGCGATCCTAAAGGAAGCCGGATGGAGCGCGGGAAGCGATGGAATCCTGGAGAAAGACGGTGTCCGGGCTGAGTTCACCATGCTCTATCCGACGGGCGATTCCGTCCGCCAGGCACTTGCGGAGGACACCGCAAACCAGTTGAAAGAGATTGGAATCAAGGTGACGACAGAGGGCGTCGGCTGGGATACCGCCTATGACCGGGCACAGTCCACGCCGCTTATGTGGGGATGGGGCGCCCACACACCGATGGAACTTTACAATATTTACCACACGGCACCGGGAAAGGAATACGCGGAGTATTCCCCTTATGCAAACGAAAAGGTGGACGAATATATGGACGAGGCCCTGGCGGAGAGCGACCTGGAAAAGTCCTATGAACTCTGGAAAAACGCCCAGTGGGACGGAACATCTGGAATTACCCAGGATGGTGACCTTCCGTGGATCTGGCTTGTAAATATTGATCATTTATACTGGGTGAAAGATGGTCTGCAGGTGGCAGAACAGAAGCTTCATCCTCATGGACATGGCTGGTCGATCGTAAATAATGTCGACCAGTGGACATGGAAATAAAGAAAACGGGTCTGTGGTTTGGCAGACAGGCAGTACGGATGTGTCTGATGGTGCTTCTGGTAAGCATTCTGGCGTTTGGGCTCCTGACGGTCTCACCCATAGATCCGCTTCAGACAAATGTCGGACAGACAGCTCTGGGCTCTATGAGCCCGGAGCAGATCGCAAAGCTGAAAAGCTACTGGGGAACAGATCTGCCTCCGGTGGAGCGGTATCTCAACTGGCTGAAAGACTTTCTCCACGGAAATATGGGAACATCCCTTTTATATCGCCGTCCGGTGGCAGAGATCATCGGGGAGAAGGTCATGAATTCCATCTGGCTTTTATTCACGGCATGGTTGTTTTCTGGTATTCTTGGCTTTTTTCTCGGCGTTCTCGCAGGAAAAAAGCGCGGTGGGATCATGGACCGGATCGTGACGGGATATTCCCTGTTTGTGGCCAGCACCCCGGCATTCTGGGTGGCAATGGTGCTGCTTATGGTATTTGCGGTGAAGCTTCACTGGTTTCCCATCGGATTCAGTGTGCCCATCGGCATGGATGCCGGGCAGATCTCCATTGCGGACAGGATCCGCCATGCGATTCTCCCGGCGGCGGCCCTCAGCATCACGGGAATTTCCTCCATCGCCCTGCACACGAGGGAAAAGCTCATCGAGGTCATGGAGAGCGACTATGTGCTGTTCGCGAGAGCCAGAGGCGAGTCGGACTGGTCGATCTTACGTCGTCATGGACTTCGGAACATTCTTCTGCCGGCCATGACGCTGCAGTTCGCGTCGGTGAGTGAGATCATCGGCGGCTCCGTCCTTGTAGAACAGGTATTTTCCTATCCGGGATTGGGCCAGGCGGCTGTGACGGCAGGACTTGGAAGCGATGTGCCGCTTCTTCTGGGGATCACGGTGGTTACAGCGGTGATCGTCGCGGCGGGAAACCTTGCGGCGAATGTTCTCTACGGCGTGATCGACCCGCGGATCAGAGAGGGGGCGAAGCGCTGATGAAGAAAAATCGCAGAATACAGAGCATCGCGCTTCTGATCCTGGCGGCTGTGCTGTTAGCGGTCATTGCGGTGCTCGGAAGTTTCTGGCAGGAAGCTGCCATCAGGACGGATTTTACGAGAAAAAATCTGGCACCGTGTATACAATATCCTTTTGGAACGGACTGGATGGGACGTGACATGTTCGTGCGGACAGTTGCGGGACTTTCTTTGAGTATCCGGATCGGACTTCTGACGGCGGCAGTCAGCGCGGTGATGGCCTTTGTACTGGGACTCAGCGCGGCGGTCTTCGGAAAGTTCGTGGACAGTGCGGTGCGGCTGCTTATCGATATCGTCATGGGAATTCCCCATATGCTGCTTCTAATCCTGATCTCCTTTGCCTGCGGGCGTGGATTCTGGGGTGTTGTCTGCGGAATCGCGTTTACCCACTGGGCATCCCTGGCGCGGCTGATCCGCGGGGAGGTCTTGCAGCTGAAGCAGAGTCAGTATGTGAAGATCGCGGAAAAGCTTGGAAAAGGGAAATTTTACATCGCGTTTTCCCATATGGCACCGAATCTTGTTCCGCAGTTTATCACGGGCCTGGTGCTCATGTTTCCCCATGCGATCCTGCATGAAGCCAGCATCACGTTCCTGGGCTTCGGTCTGTCTTCCGAGAGTCCGGCCGTCGGAGTGATCCTTTCGGAAAGCATGAAATATCTGGCTATGGGAAAATGGTGGCTGGCGCTGTTCCCGGGACTTTTCCTCGTTGGGACCGTGCTTCTGTTTCATTATATCGGACAGGAACTCTGCAGACTTTTGGATCCGGGCAGTGTTCATGAGTAAGGAGGCGGGGAAGATGAATGATACGATTTTGGAAGTTAAGGACCTCTCCGTCACCTTCACCCAGTATGAACGGGGATTTTCCAGGCGGACGATCCATGCGGTGGAGAAGATGGACCTGGAAATAAAAAGTGGTGAGATCGTCGCGGTGGTGGGATCCAGCGGTTCGGGAAAAAGTCTGCTGGCCCATGCGATCATGGGAATTCTTCCATACAACAGTGAAATGGACGGAGAGATACGGTTTCTTGGGGAGCCGCTTACGGAAAAGAAGGTCAAAAGACTCCGGGGACATGAGATCGTTCTGGTGCCCCAGAGCGTTTCTTACCTGGATCCGCTTATGAAGATTGGGGATCAGATCCAGAACGGGAAAAAGGATGTTTCTGTGAAGGAAAAATGCCTGGCGGTGCTGAAGCGCTATGGCTTAGCCCCGGATATCCGGGGAAAATACCCATTTCAGCTCTCCGGCGGCATGACGCGGCGTGTCCTGATCTCCACGGCGGTGATGGAGAAGCCAAAGCTCGTCATCGCGGATGAGCCGACACCGGGACTTCACCTGGAGGCGGCAACCCGCGTCATGGGACATTTCCGGGAGATGGCGGACGATGGGGCAGGCGTGCTGCTGATCACCCACGACCTGGAGCTGGCGCTCCTGACAGCTGACCGGGTCATCGTGCTCTACGGCGGCAGAGTCGTCGAGGAGACAGATGCGGCGGCATTTCAGGATGAGAGGAATCTCAAACATCCGTACACGAAGGCGCTGTTTCGGTCCATGCCGAAGAACTGGAAGAAGGATGGGGAACAGCTCTGCGATATAGGGGAGATCTTAGAGGACATGCGAAAGGAATACGGCAGATGAGGCTGGAAGCGAGAGATATTTCTTTTAAATATGGAAAAGGGACGAGACAGATCCTGGATCATGTGAACCTTACGGTGGAACCCGGAGAGAGTGTGGGGATCATGGCGCCCAGCGGATACGGGAAGACGACGCTCTGCAAGATTCTGGCGGGGTACGAGAGGCCGGATTCGGGGGAGGTTCTTGTGGACGGGATGCCGGTTCTTGAGCTTCGTGGCTACTGCCCGGTGCAGATGGTATGGCAGCATCCGGAACTCTCGGTGAATCCGAAGAGACGGTTGAGTACGGTTCTGGAGGAAGGCGACTGGACCTTTGAGAATCCCAGCGAGCGGGCACGGATCGAGGCGGGACTTGGGATCCGGGACGATTGGAAAGACCGGTTCCCAGTGGAGGTCTCCGGCGGCGAGCTTCAGAGATTCTGTATTGCGAGAGCGTTGGGGCGACGGACGGAGCTTCTGATCGCGGACGAGATGACGACGATGCTGGACCTTATTACACAGGGACAGATCTGGGATTTTGTCTTGAAGGAACTGAAGCGCCGGGAGATGGGGATGATTGCGGTGAGCCATTCGCCGGAGCTTCTGGAGAAGGTGTGTGACCGGGTGGTGCGGCTATGAGTCGTACAATACAGTGGTGGTAGTGGATTTGCCGATTTGGAATGCGAAGCAACGGCGAAGATATTGAAAGTAGACCGTCTGCGGACAATACATTGACAAGTTTTGTAAGATTCCGTAAAATAACATTATAAAAATATTGAATAACATCATAAAAATATTGATTTTACACGGTGCAGTGGATAACTGCGCCGTTTTGTTTTACCGCAGGCGACTACGCCCAGCACGGAAATAGGGGGGAAAGCTTTGTATGAAAAAGCGTAAAAAGCTTGGAGCAGAAAGGCTGTCGGAGTTTTTCAGGCAGTTTTCTGTCCTGGTGGAGTCGGGATTATCAATTCCGGAAACATTGGAGATCATGCAGCAGGATGATACCGACCGGGAGTTCTGTCTGGCGTGTCGAAAACTGGGAGCGTTCATGACCGAGGGGAAGACCGTCGGGGATGCCATGGAAGAAACCGGGCGGTTTCCGGAACCGGCGATCCAGATGATCCGGGCAGCGGAGATGAGCGGCCAGCTTGTCAGGACGACGGCACGGCTGGCGGTCCATTATGAGAAAGAACACAGGACAGAGGGAAAAATCCGCAGCGCGGTTTTGTATCCGAAGATCCTGGTTCTGATGATGATCTTTCTAATGCTGTTCGTATTTCTGGAGATCCTGCCGACGTTAGAGCCGATCCTGGTGGATGTGACGCTGCCGCTTCTTACAAGAATCCTCATGGGGATCAGCCATTTTCTGTATGCGTACCGCTATTTCCTGCCAGTGGCGGCTGTTATGATCCTGGCAGGATGGAAGATCCTGACGGAAAGAGTATGGTTTCGTTACAGCTATGACCGGGTAATCTGCAAATTTCCGGTGGTCGGACGGCAGATAAGGATCATCTGTACGGCAAGATTCTGTGAGAACATGTCCAGCCTTTATTCCAGTGGACTTCCGATCACATCCTGCCTGAAATATACGGAGGGAACGATCGGAAACAGGTATCTGGACCGGGAGATCAGGACGATCATGGCGTGTGTGAGCAGCGGAATGCTTTTGAGCGAGGCAATCCGGGAGAGTGGTGGATTTGAAAAGAAACTGGCGGCGGTGATCGTTACGGGAGAAGAGGCGGGTCACCTGGATAAAATGCTGGAGCGGATCGCGGGAAGCTATGAACATGAGTCAGATCTGGCGCTGAATAAGCTGGTGAACCTGCTGGAACCGGTAATGATCCTGCTGATCGGGATCTTTACCGGAATCCTGATCCTTGGAATCATGGAGCCGATGTGGAACATGTATGGAAGTATTCGATAAGGAGGGAGTGGCGGTGAGAAAGAACCGGAGCGAAGGATTTGTGATGGCGGAGGTTCTGGTGACCGTGCTGTTTGTCACGGTATTTACCTCACTTCTCTTTTCGTCTGGGGCAAGGCGCTATCGTTCAGCATTGAACTTTGCCGCAGGAACGGAAGCGAGGCTGGCAGCCGAGGCGGTGGTGCAGATCCTTGTGGAGAATATGTGTCAGGAGGAGCCGACAGGAATCCTTGAAAAATTACAGGGACCGGAGGGACTTCCGGAGACGGAGGCGGCAGTGTGGGCAGAGACTGGAAATGGGGAGAAAAAGAGGATCGAGACAGTCATCTCCTCCTATTGGAAAGAGGACGGTTCAGGACTTGTGTTACAGGCGGTCTGTACTGTAAATGACCGGAAGGAAGGTGCGTCGAGACTGATCCCCATGGCACCTGTTTTCGTGAGTACGCCGTCTTCGGCGGAACGGAGCGGGGAGGAAAAGCCATGAAAAAGAGATGGAAACGGAATGAGAATGGCTCAACACTGGTGGAGCTGATGACGGCGTTTCTGATCCTTCTTCTGGTAGCTGAGGCGATGCTTCTCAGTGTCTCCGGCTATTCAAAGACCGTGAAACGGTATCGGGAGATTTATGAGGCAGGAAACAGACTGGAACGCCATATGGGAGATGCGGAATACGGGGAACCGGCAGAGATCCATCTGGCGGTTGATGGAGAAGAATTTCTGGAATCGGGATATTTCGCGGAAGAAACGTCGGATACCGGAACCGTCCAGGTCTCGGGATTCTGGGTGTCCATGACTTCGGAAGAAGAGACAGGTGAAAGGAAAGATTAAAGATGGAGAAGGGTCATAGACGGGGGTTTACACTGGTTGAGGTTATGATCGTCATGCTGCTTTTCAGTATGCTGCTCCTTATGATCTTTCCGATGCGGCGGATGGCGGTGTGGGTGCTGGATCACGCAAGGACACAGGAGCAGGCAGAAATGCTTGGGGACGCGGCATGGAGATATGTGGCGGACCGGCTGGAGACAGGTGCTGTGGAAGTGGAAGAACTGGACGGACTGTCCATGGACGCGTTTCATATCGATACGCTGAAACCGGAAATTGAGGTGGAAGAGAGCCGGTCTGGCCGCGTCCTTGTCACGGTACGGGTGATGGATGGAAAAAAGGACCTGTATGAGAGGAATGGCAGTGTGCAGACCGGAGATGGTGCTGGATACAATCCCCGGCAGCCGCGGATCCGAAGTACAGACAGCAACTCACGAACCGTCTGCGTCAGCGAGAGGGGAATGAGTTATGATAGAAAGAGGAAAATGGGATGTTGGGCATATTAGGCGGAGAAGGAAAACAGGAAAATAAGAATGAGGTCCAGGAGATGGAGAACTATGGGGCAGAGGCCGGATCTGCGGTGAAGCTCCTTGAGGAACTTTTAAATCTGGGATACCGGAAAAATGCCAGTGACATTCATCTGGAACCGCAGGAAGACCGGATGGTTGTCCGGATGAGGCTGGACGGCATGCTGCTCCATGTGCGGGAATATGACAAGGAAATGCATCAGCCGTTGGTGACGAGGGCGAAGGTCCTCAGCGGAATGGACATTGCGAAAAAGAGAGTGCCGCAGGACGGGCATTTTAAGGAGATGATCGACGGGATCTGCCTGGATGTGAGGACCAGCGTGGTCCCGACGATCTTTGGCGAGAAGATGGTGCTGAGACTCCTGAATATGAAAACGGAGATCGATCATGGCAAAACCTTTGGAATGCGTGAGAAAAATTATGAGAAGATGAAGAGGATCCTCAGAAGTCCGGGCGGGATCCTGTATCTTACAGGACCGACAGGATGCGGGAAGACTACCACATTATATATGATCCTGGAATATCTCGCGAAACAGCCGGTGAATATCGTGACCATCGAGGATCCTGTGGAGCGATATCTTCCGGGGATCAGCCAGATGCAGGTGAATGAACAGGCGGGGATTACTTTTGAAGCAGGACTCCGTGCCGTTTTGAGACAGGATCCTGATATTATCATGGTCGGCGAGACGAGGGATCCGGAGACAGCGAAAATCAGTGTCCGCGCGGCAATCACCGGTCATCTGGTGCTCTCGACTCTGCACACGAAAAGCGCGGCGGGCGGAATCACGAGAATGGCAGATATGGGTGTCGAGCCGTATCTCACGGCGGACAGTTTATGCGGCATGGCGGCACAGAGACTGGTGAGAAAGGTATGTCCGCATTGTGCGGAGACGGTGGAACTTACGAATGAGGAGCAGAAGTTGTTTGGAAGAAAGATCCGGAGCGCAAGGCGCGGACGCGGATGTGAATTCTGTCGGAATACAGGATACAAAGGAAGAACTGCGGTTCATGAGATATTTGTGATGGACCGGGAACTGAAGAAGATGACTGCGGAAAACCGGCCGGAGTGGGAGATCGAGGATTATGTGGTGAAGACACAGGGGATGCGGACCATGCGGGAAGAGCTGGCGGATCTTGTGTGCGCCGGAGTGATTTCGATGGAGGAATTTTTGCGGACGGTGGAGACGTGGTAAGACAGGTGAAAGGCAGGACGTGCGCGGCATGTCCTGTCTTTTTTGACATCGAAAAATGCTTATAAATAATGCTTTTACTGGCATCGGTGAAAAAATGGTATGGTAAAAGTGACGAAAATGCAAAAATATTTTCGTGAAACTGGCTAAATAATGGGGCTTTGGTTTTACGGATCCGATATGGATTCCGGGTATGGCCTGTGATATAGTTATGGACAAACGGAGGAACGAACCGGTTGGGGAGTTCCAGTCAAATCATAATAGATCTTTTGGGAGTCTTAAAAATCTTTGGAGGCAGATATTATCTGCTTTATCGAAAAGCCGCCGGCGGCTTTAGCCGGAATATCCAGGAGGAAAAATGAATCGAAAGAAAGTGGCGAAGTGGCTTGCTGCGGCCGGTTCTCTTGCTGTACTCACAAGCTGCCGGGGAGAACTCGTTCCCTACGCGGCGGAGAGAACGGCAGAATTTCTGACAGCAGAACCTGTGATCCTGAGGGATCGGGAAGCGGGCAGGCGGTTTCTGATGGAGACGGTATCTGCCGCAGAACGGGAAGGGCGGCAGGAAATTGTGGTAACGGGAAAAGACAGCTCGTTCGATACGCTGGTGATCGCGCAGATGTTTCCCGGAGTGGTAAATATTTCAAAGCTGGATCTGGGGACCAGGAATGTGAACGGTGAGACGGTTACGGACTGCCGGATCGGCTTTGAATGGCGGGGGCGGGCGCCGGATTCCGGGGAAAATACCGTTCCAGGAACGGGAGACAAGTTCGGGGAGAAGGAAGACCGGGCCGCATGGAGGACCGGGGATGTGGTCTCGCGGGAGATTGCGGGAAAAATATGCCGGTTTCGATGTATCGATGATGATTACCAGGACGGCAGAGGCAGTTATGGGAAACGTGCGCTGTTTCTGGCGGAAAATGTGATTCGGTCCGATGTGGACAGTACTTATGAGGAGCGGATCTTACTTCCGTTTGGAGAAAACAATAACTATAAGAAATCCCGGGTGAGAGAATGGCTGGGGGAACAGGCAGAGACTGCGGTTCCAGATGCATCTTTTGTATACACGGGAGCATTGACGGCATTTACAGGGAAAACAGGGGATGGTGATTTTGCTGACAGCCGTCTGGATGGTCTTGAGAGCCATTTGCTGCCATACCAGGACTGCAGGGACAGATTCTTTCTGCTGTCTTTGGAGGAAGCATACCGGTATCGGGATGAGATCTGGAATCCGGAAGGAAAGGGAAGTCCTTACAGCCGGGGGTTCTGGCTTCGGACACCGGCTTATGAGGTGGATGAAAGAGGCAGTTTTGTATATGGAAACAGGGAGTATGTTGTAGATATTGAAAATGGATGCTTCAGACAGGCGGATGTGTCAGATGTTGGGATCGGGATCTGCCCGGCATTCTGTCTGCCGCAGGCATAGAGGGGAGAAAAGAAATGAAGAAGAGCAGAAAAAACAGAAGCAGAAAGAGCCAGATGATGTTAGCAGGGTTAGGACTCTGCATGGCGCTTGGAACGCCGGTAAGAGGAATGGCAGTTTTGAGAAGTGTGGAAACAGCGGCGGAGAGAACGGCGACGGCATCGGATGCCGTGGAAAATATTGCTGTGCTCGCTGCGGATGAGGAGATCTGGGGCGCTGATGTGGGTGATATGAGCTTTTTAAGCGGAAGAACTGGGGATGGAACAAAGGAAAAGCCGTACCAGATCACAACGAAGGAGCACCTCATTGGGCTCGCTGCCCTTGCGTCCATGGGAATGGAGGTTGGAAGTGGAGAGGGCACTTATCCGGGAAATTATAAAGGTGCCTGGTTTGAGCTGGGGAAAAATATTGACCTTGGTGGAATGAACTGGATCCCTATCGGATTCTATCACACCGGGGCGGATATGCGGGCCGGAAGAGTGTCACCGTTTGAGGGGCATTTTAGCGGAAACGGGAAAACTGTGTCCAATTTCCGCATGTACCAGCCATCCTGGGACCTTGGCGGACTGTTCGGCGCAGTGGAGAACGCGGAGATCACAGATCTCAAGGTAAAACCGGGTCATGTGATCACGGTGAAGGAAAACGGAGGAATTCTTGCAGGACGTGCGAAACATTCGGTGATCCGGAATGTGACGGTAAACGGCACATTAAGGACTACCGGTACAGCCGGTGGAGTTATTGCGGATGTCCTGGAAGACTCTGTGGTGGAAAACTGTGTTTCCGACCATGTGGCTATCGATACGGGAAGCGGAAAGGAGATTTTTGCCGGGGGAATTGCCGGACGGGCGGCAGAGTCTTTGATTGCGGATTGTGAGGTCAACACAGGGGACAGTCTGAGTGCCAGGATCCAGGGAGGAGGCTATGTGGGCGGAATCGTGGGATTCCAGAATTCCGCGGATATTTTCAATACGCATGTGATGGGAACCATCGGCGGAAGCGGCTCCCAGTCCATCGGCGGTATCACGGGAAAATACGCTTCCGGAAAGATGAAGGTGGCACGGTTTGAGGGGACCATCGCATCTTCCGGACTTGGAAGTGCGGCGCGCGAGGGAACTTTTATTGGAACTCATGACACTGGCTTCCACTTCCGTTATGGGGTTGAGGACGGAGCAGATGTGGCGTACCTGTTCGCGGATACGGAGGAGAAGATCGCAGCCGGTGTCTGCGGCTCAGGTGTCTCGGATGACAATAGGTTCACCTATGATGCTCATATTGGCTTCTGGAACAAAGGAGATAATTTCTACACATTGGTGCAGGGACAGAACACGAAGAAGGAGGACGAACTCTATTTCTATGAGGAACTCGAGAATGGCGTTCTCCATGTAGTGGATACCGAGTCTGTGGCGAGACAGGATCTCTATACTCCAGATCATTTCGCACCGAATTCCGTGGGACGACCGGTGAGGGGATATCTGCTGTCGGTCCTTCAGGTGGATACAGCGGCAAATTCAGGGAATTTCTATGATGTGGCGGTGTTGACGGCGAGAGGTCCGTCTGCCTACAGCAAGGAATTCCACAAAGCATACCGGGGCGCGGTGGCTGCCGGAGATACCGTTGCAGTCCTCACGGCTCCGAAGAACACGGAGACAGAAAAGTTCCAGATGGATGGTGTGCCGACCTATACAGATTCCCTGGGACGTAGAAGGAAGATGACCTATCAGACAGGCGGTTCCTACCAGTTTGTGATGCCGGAACATGATACGGAGGTCTCTGCGTTCTATAAGAAAGTGGCAGCAGGTGTGCGGGTAGAGCCCCAGGAACTTGGTTTCCGGGTGATTGAGGAGCGCACCGGGGACCGGATGAACCCGTCGATCACCACGGAAGTGAGGGATACCGCGGGGAAATTGCTGGCGAGATATTTAAACGGAAAGCTGGAGTCGGGAACGAAGGTCCAGGACGTGAAGATCCATGCTGTGGTCGATAAGAACAACGATGTCGCCGATGAGGCGGTGAGATGGAGTGTGGATGACGATGAGTTGATCATCTTAAAGAAAAATGATGATGAGGACGAGTCCGGATATACGAAAAAGAGCGCATCCATCGAGTTGAACCTGAATGCAGGATTCTTTAAGGATATTGTGGAGAAAGCGGAGACAGAACAGGCGAAGAAACAGTACCGGTACCCCATTGAGGATACGGTCTACGGAAACGGTACCCAGGGCGGACTTGCGGTTCTGACAGCAAAGACGAGACCGGCATCCAGCTTTGAGGAGAAGTCTGTGACCGCAAACTGCAGGATCCCGGTGACATTCCAGATCAAGGACCGGACGAAGATCGCAGCGGAAGGCGCGACTCTCGACAAAGCGGCATTGAATTTTATGGTGACAAGAACATTGACCGGTGACAGGAAAAAGCCGCAGGAAACGATCACGGTATCCGCGCCGCAGATCCTGTCAGGATCCTTTGCACCGGACTATTTCGATAAAAAAGATATCAGCTGGACCGTCGGCGATAATGCCATTATCCAGGTGGACGCCGGTTTTGTGGAAGAGGGAATCGCGGACGGAGATTACCGGAACGCAAAGGTGATGGCGAAAAAGGATACGAGATGGATCCTGGATCTCATAGAGGCGGATGAAGCGGCTCATAAGGAACATATCTATGAGAAACGTACTGGGTGTGGAACAAGAAGCACGGAGGTAGTGATGGCGGCAAAGGATGCCCTTGGAAATATCCAGTCGGCAGTCTGCAGCGTGAAAGTGGATTTTGTGACAGATGACAGGACTGTGGTGATGCCGGAGGAGATCAAGGTGGATCAGGGAGAGCTGGTGTTTGACCTGATACTCACGAAAACGGGATCGAGATATAACCCGGCGGTCATATGGCAGGGCGCGGATGCACAGAAGATTACGGCAAAGCTGATACCGCAGGAAGCGTTAAAAGGAAATGGGGACGGTAGCTTCGAATTTAACTGGAACGTAAAAAATGGTGCTGTAAAGGTAGAAAACGGTGCGGTATCAGTAAATACGGAGGCATTCTGGATTGCGGAGGGGATGAAGAAATATCCGTATACGGCGGAATATGAGGACGAGATCACGGTCAGAGCTGGGGCTTTGGAGAAAAAGATTCCTGTGAAATTAAAGTTTAAGCTTGTGGATAAGACCTGGTCCGGCAGCTCAGGAGGACGTTCTTCCGGCGGCGGAAGAACGGGAAGTGTGCTGAAAAAGGACCAGAACACAGGGGAACAGCCAAAGGGCAGTGTCACCGGTGAGTGGAGAAAGCAGGAGGATGGAAGCTGGAAATTTGTTTCCGGCGGAAGAACGTATGCCAATGAGTGGGCCTGGATCTACAACCCATATGCGAAAGAAGGACAGGAAAAGACTTCCTGGTTCCATTTTGCGGCTGACGGCAGGATGCAGACAGGGTGGTTTCTCGATGAAAAAGATGGAAGCTGGTATTATCTCCAGAAGACAAATGACGGAAGCCAGGGGAAAATGCAGACTGGTTGGATAAAAGAAGGAGAAGCGTGGTATTACCTGGGACCGACCGGGCGGATGACGAAAGGCTGGAACTGGATCAATGGAAAATGCTACTATATGGACCAGAAAAACGGACATATGCTGGCGGACTGTGTGACGCCGGACGGCTACACTGTGGATGAGACAGGCGCATGGTGTGTCAGAGGTGCGGTACAGACGATTGGAAAGAAATGATGGCGGGGGATCAGTATGGAAGAGAAAAAAAGAAGGCGATGGTTGGCTGGATTTCTGGCAGTCATTATGACGATCACGGGAGTGGGGATTCCACTCCCGTTCCCGTCCGAGGCATCGGATGTGTGGCCGCAGAAATCGACGGCCCCGTATTACTGCCTCGATGGGGGAAAAGGCTGGAAGAAGGTCGACCGGTATGATATGTATAAGTTTGATACGATGCCGTCTCCGCTTACGGAAACGCAGGCGAAACGGTTATTCTGGGCATATCCGGACAACTGGTCGGCACTGAAGGACGCGGCAAAAAAGTTTGATCCGGGTCTTTATGCGGAGATCGCGTCTACGACGTCCAGTGCCAATATCGTAAAGTATGTGAAAGACGATGCAGGGACAAAATTTGCCTGGGTGGCTGACAATCCGGAAATTGAAGACCGCGCGATCGCTGTTATGGAGCAGGCGTCCTCCGTCGGGCTGGCGGCGGGAAAAGAAGCTCCGGATGCGATCAGGGGAGCAACTTCGGAAGATACGGCAGTGCCATTTCAGGTACTGCCTTTTTCTGACGGACCTGGCGCCTTGGATACGGAGTTTGTTCTCGGAAAAGAGTTTATCCGGGATATCGCGAAGATCGAGCCCCAGAGTGTGTGGGACAATGGATCCACAGGGGGAAACGTGGGATGGCTTGACGCATCCCAGGATAAAAATATCGCGAAATCGGTGATGGGACAAAATCTGTATGAGGTGACCTGGAGCGGAGATGCGATCCGGATCCACAATAATGGTTCGGTGACCGCAAATGAGAATGCTGTCGGAAGCAATATGACAGATGAAGAGAAATACAACAAGACAACGGTGCGGTATAAGATCACTATGAAAGGCAATTCCGGCTGGTATACGGAAGGCAGCTGGAATCCGGAATATCTCAGGGAGTGGATGGACTTTAAGGTCTGCATCAACGCGCCGGAACATCAGAGACTCTATAAGGCGGATATGAGGATCATTCCCTCTGATATGGTGTTTTATCTGGTGATCAGCCAGGATGGGGAAAGCGGAGAACCAGGAGGCGCGGGAGACGGGGAAATACCGGAATACGGCGTGGAACCCCCGACTCTCGAATTTCAGATCTATCGTCACAAGGAGACCTTTTCGGCGGATTACAATGTCAGGCTTGTCAAACATGACGATGAGACTGGAATGCCGCTCAAGGGAAGCCAGTTCTATCTGTATGAAAGATTTGAGGACGGAGGAAAGATCTCAAAGACAGACGGCGAGGAAAGACTTGCGGAAAAGAACCTGAGCTTTCGTCCATGGAGCGGATTTCAGGTGTTTTCGGAAGGAACCACGAACGGAAAAGGGGAGATAACCTACAAAGATACCAGAAAGTACGCGTATGAAAAGACATACTGTGACGGACATGCCGCGCCGTCATGGGCAAATATGCCGGAGGACCAGGAAGATGGGGATTCCGGCGATGAGGACGGGAAAAAGAGCGATGCCTATGAGGAGGCCGCAGAACAGACCAGGGATAATAACAGGGCCGCGGCAAAGCAGTGGATGGAACTGGTGGAGGCCTGTGAGGCAGAGGCAGAAGGAGGCTGCCATTTTCACTGGCTGGCGGATGAGAGTGTCTACGATGAGGTACAGGAAGTATTGGAAAGCGGAGAACCAGATGGGAGAAGCCGAAAAAATGCTGGAAATGAGCGAAAGCTCCGGGCTGCATCCGAAGCCGCATTTGAGGAATCCGGCTGCAAGGCGGACTGTGAGGAGACATACCGGAAGTTTATCGGACTGCGGTTTACCTATACATGGAAGGAGATCCAGGCAAGAAACGGGTATATCCTCCATGACCTGCACATGGATGATATCCCTGTGGAGATGATCACGACGGATTCTTCCCAGGCGGGAGCAGACGCGGAAAAGCGATCCGGAAGCAGTCGTGAGATCACGGAAAACATCTGGTATTCGGGGAATGGAATGACAGGCGGGAGTACTGTTTCGGAGAGAAAAATACCGGTGGTAAAAAGCCACGCGGGAACAATTATGAAGAGAACGGCGTCTAATGCGGAAGCAGATACGAAAGAAGCTGCGGTTAAGGCAACGGCGTCCAATGCAGAAAAGAAGAGTATTTTTGATCGGTTTTACGACTGGTTTATGGGAAGAAGCCGGGATGAAGCTGATGATGGCGAAGAATCCGATGACTGGGGAGAGTTTGAAGGCGTCGGGGACTTTGAGGATATTCTGGCGGATGCAGAGGAGGATGGAATCCGGCATCTGGATCCCGGGGATTCCGAAAAGTATTCGCACTGTAATGGCGCTGAGGACTGCGGGGATGCCTGGCATGTGTATGACCATCGAACTGAGGGGCGGATCCATATCACGAAAAAAGACAGAGATCTTTTTCAGGGAGAATCGGATGATTATTCGTCCTACGGGGATGCGGAAGGAGATGGAACACTTGAAGGGGCCGTGTATGGCCTTTTTGCGGCGGAAGACATCATTCATCCGGATGCGGAGGTGACAGGAAACGGAATTCTGACAAATACTGGCGTTGTCTATAAGAAAAATGATCTTGTGGCAGCGACAGCAACAGATCGGGATGGAAATGCGGATTTCCTGTGTTATACGGAAGCACCGGGAGTGGAGTACGATTATACGGCCGGAAAGATCAGAAAAAGGACGGATATCTCCTGGAACGGGCCAGGAAACCTGTATCAGGAGAACATGGAGAAGAACGGAAACTGGTGGATCGGGAGACCGCTGATTCTTGGAAAATATTATATAAAAGAACTTTCCAGAAGTGAGGGATACGAGCTTTCAGTAAACGGAATGGATCAGGAGATCACCAACCGGGGAGCAGGCTTTGAAACTCCAGGATCTGTGACGGACGCAAATGGAACGGCTGTGGTCACGATGCCAGAACTCGCAGCGGCAATGGAAGGCGATGACGGAAGAGGAAAAGGATATGATGAACTTCCATTTACGGTCACATCAGCGGGGGCAGCAGGGGAAAATGGAGATGGAGGTTATGAGATCTTTGCCTATGGTTTTCCGGAAGGAACGAAATTCTACCGCGTTGATACAGGGGAGGAGCTGGTGACAGGACCTCATGTGACGGGAACAGAAGAGGTGATTGTAAAAGATGGGGCCGGGAGAACCGTATGGAAACGGGCGGAGAGCGATTCCAGTGATCTTCTCTATCAGCCGGAGCGGGATGCGGCGGGAAATATTACCGGACAGGAACCGGTGAGCCGGATAGAACCGCAGATCTTAAAGGCAGAACAGATTCCGGAAAAGATACCGATGAGCCTTTCAAATCTGTCTGTCAATGAGGAAGATGAGCGGTTTCAGGTGAAACTGGAGGACTGTGACCTTTCAGATGAAACGTCGGAGAGCTTTCTCTTCTTAAAGGCTCAGACAGAGGAGATCCTTGGAAGAAACGGGTATGAAGTTCCGGTTACGGCCGGAGGTATCCGCTCGCTGGAGGATGTGCCGGTCTATAGCCGGGGAGTAAAAAGGGGCCAGAAAGATCTCTGGGGAATGACAACAGATCCGGGAGAGCCGGCAAAAAAGACCGTGTATGGTGCAGCGGTGCAGGAAATTACAGTGCCTGTCGAAAAGAATTCCTGTGTTCTGGATCTTATGAGAAGCATTTTCACCTGGTATCAGGAACATCCCCAGTGGAACTTTTGCGGAATCGATGGGATCAGAAAAGAGGATGCCGGTTATCAGGTAACGCTGTATGCAGGTGCATCTTCTATTGGAAACCGCAGATTTTTTACCTCAAAAGTGGAAAATGGGAAAAAGACGACGGACAGTGTCTATGCAGTGTACGAGGATCCGGTAAATCTCCGCTGGGTGTATCAGGAATATAAAAACAGCGGAAAATTCCGATTCCAGATCGACAGACAGTATGTGATGGGGTCCACCGGAAACAGAAGATATTATCTCGATGCGACTCTGACACCGGCTCTGATGCCGGGAACAGATGGAAAGCTGACAGAGATCATGCATCAGGTCATGGTTTATCATAAAGAGGGAGAAGAGGTGATCGATTATCTGTCGGGAGATCCGGCACATGGATACCGTGTTCCGCTGACGAGAACGGAAGATAAGATCGAGGTCACAACAGAAAAAGAGCTCGTGGAAAAAGATGTGGAGATTCAAAGCGTAGTGAGGGAGAAGACTGGTGTATACAGAATTCAGATTCGGACTTCCGGAAAAGATTCGTTCGGAAAGGACTTTACCGATGGAAAGACGAGTCTCACCTTAAACTTTATCGTAAAACTTCCGGAAAAAGATCATGTTCTGACGGAAAAGGAGATCCAGACGATCGGAAACGCGAATGTCTGGGGATATCAGGAAGGAGACCGGATCGGTTATGCGGAATACCTTGTGAAATTCTCGGGGGCAGCGCTTGCTGTGTCAGTCTCAAAAAATCAGGACCTTTCAGACACTTACATCACTGCGAAGCGGTTGGTATACCGCGGTCAGGATAAGATCAGCGAGGATGGAGATACGGGGCTCACGCCTGTTCTTGTACTGGAACGGCCGGTAAAGCAGAAGATACGGGTAGAGAAAAAGACGGATGACGAGAAAAACATCGGAAATTTCCGGTTTAAGATCTATCTGAAGTCCAATCTGGAACGGATCTTTTGCACAAGAGACGGAGAGATCTTCTGGGTGGATAAAAACGGGAAAACGGTGCAGATCGAAGAATACCAGAAAAATTTCCCGGAGCTGGTCCAGAAGGTCTATACGAAAAAGACGGACCGCCAGGTACTGGAGACAGTGGGGCGGAAGATAGATCCGGACCATGGGGAAGCCGGGACGGATAAAGGGTATAACTATGAGAAATTCTTTGCAGCTGTCCGGACAGCGGACACGGATCGCTGGAAGAGAAGGGGATTCCTGTGGAATACATCATTTAAATCGTTTGCGGCCAGTCTCATTACCGGAAAGCAAAATGAGATCAATACCTCGGAATACGCGAAGGAGAATGCGAAGCGCTCGGACGCAGTCCGGCAGTTTGCCATCGACTGGTATCTGAAAGCGGAGCAGGAACAGATGAAACAGGGAGAAAACGCATATTCGGATGAGCAGTATGATCATGCGTTCTATCTTGCGATCCAGAAAGCGGAGGACTATCTGCAGCCATTTTTCAAGTATGATCTGGGAAAAATCTATGCGATTGCCTGGGACTGCGAAGAGAATGGCGGACTAGACGGGGATAGGACGACTCTGGCGGTCCGGAAGGAAAATGGACAGGCACAGGAAGAGGCAGCGTCAGCGGTATCGAGGTATCTTCCTTACGGAGAATATGTGATCGTGGAGGAACAGCCCCATGCGCCGGAGCTTCTTGACTTTAAGAATAGGCATTATGAGATCGATGCGCCGAAGGAGATATTTCTTCCAGTGGCAGGCGGACAGACTGAGGCTGGAGATGACTGGAAGGAGAAGTATGTATACAGGACTGCAGATTCTCCGTGGGATCTTGCAAAAAAATATCTGATACGCTTTAACGAGGAGTCGGCGGAAAACCAGAAACAGGAACTTCGGGAGTATGTGATATGTGCCCACAGCAATGATGGGGATTTTGAAGTCTATCCGTATGGACTTTCTGAGAAAAAGAGAGCAGGGCATTACGAGCCTTACGGGAATGAGAAGGTAAAGCAGTACTATCATTACCGGTCAGATAGTGAAAATGGAGCGAAGAAAGATGGAAAGGAGATGATGACAGGCATAAAGACTGCCTATGACGGGGAATATGCGCCGATGCTTGTTCCATGGAGCATTGTGGATCCGAATGAGGAGAAGGAGGATACAGTCTGGGCCGGTTATGGGGAAAAGACATTTTTGAATCGAAAGTATTTCTCAAATCTGAGAATTGAGAAGCTTGACGCGGAAACTGGAGAGCCGATCCTTCATGATGACGCGGTATTTGGGGTCTATCGGGCGGAAAGAAATGAGACGGACGACGGGGATGGTGCCGTGCGATGTTATACGGCGGATACGATGATCCTTGGAAGCCAGCATTTTCTTGAGGCGATGGGGGCGAAGGAAATCCGGACATTTGCGAGAAAGGCAGCCGGGGCCGGAGAGCTGTTCTATGGAACGGTCCCTGCCGGAACACCGATCTGCCAGGAGAGTGATCTGGTAAGCTTTACGGATAAAAATGGGCTGCAGACAGGAACACTCATGGCGATCCCGACGATCCGGGATATCGAGGAAAAGGGGATTCTCCAGGCAGTTGGATACGCAAAAACACCGAATCCGCTTCCCGCGGGGGTTTATGTGCTGGCGGAGGTGAAGCCGCCGGCCGGGTATGTGCGTTCAGGACCTGTGGCAGTAGAGATTTACAGTGACCGGATCCTGTATTCCGGAGGCTGGACAGAAGGAAAAACGGCGGCAGCAGTTTACGGGTACGAGCAGGATCCGGATGGAATCCACCCGGAAAATGTCACGGATACTGCCAGAATATATGCGGAAAATACCGCAACAATTCTGGAAATTTCAAAAACAAAGGCAATAGACTCAATTCGTGGAATGAAAGTATCAGGGCGAGTGGAAGGAACGATATCGGAACTTCGTGCACAGTACGGGCTTGAGAATCTAGATCTTGCCTACAATCATGCAGGTACATACCAGGGATTTGGCTGGAAAAAGGGGACTCTGGAGATGCTGGAGCAGAGGAAACGCGGTGGAGAACGGGTGGAGATTGTCTATGAGAATGGAATCTTTCAGGGTTATGGTTATGTGACGAGAAAACTGGAGGCGGCAGATCATCAGAATCCGTATGTAACAGGAGCCAAGCTTGCACTTTACGATGCGATCCGGGTCAAGCAGACCGGGGATTCACAGGATCATGCATTTGAAGGTGTTGAGGTCACAAGGGACAGAAACGGAAATGTGACAGATATTGTTGTAAAAGAGGGATATGCCGGAGAAAAGCTGGAATTTTCCCGGGACAGAGCGTCAGTAGATGAGATGCGGGGAGAAGATACCTGGGAAATCAAGACAGTGAAGCGAAGGGATACACCGGTCTTATTCTATGATCTTGGAAATCTTGATGTGATAAAAAAGGGAAAAGACGGGACTTTCTACGGCTATGACCGGGAAGGACGGCAGCAGAAGATCACCTTTGATACAGAATCGATCTATGCGTTGAAAAACGGACAGCCGGTATTTGAAATATCGGGAGGCGATTTTACAAAACTTGTGTATGATCGGAAATCGAAGGTATTTACTGCAACGGATCCGGAGACCACACTGTTTCATCTCGATGGATCTTTGTGCAGGGATGCGGAGGTTGATGCCTACACAGGCTTGGCATATGTGAAGAAGACAGAAATCGGATCGAATGGAAGAGAACAGCAGGTATTCTATGTATGGCCCGTGGTAAAGGAAACAGACACCGCGGGAAATCTGACTGGAAGAAGAAAAATACTGACGGGAAGACCGGCGGAGATCATGGAAGGAAGTGAGAATGCCTATATTACGGGAACATGGAACACGGAAACAGGGGTTTTTGAAAAATGGATGGAACCGGTTCTCGATGAGTTTGGCCTGGTGAAATATTATCCGGAGAGCGGAGCTCTGTATAAAAAGGGTGAGCCGGTCTATGACCGGGATGGGGACTATGTAACATACCGGTATGAGGAGCTTCTGGAGATGGAAAACCGGGCTGCGTATCATTTAAATGAGAGAGAAAAGCTGCTTGATGTGGGAGATCCGGAGAATGAGGCGGATGACGTGCCGCTAAAGCACAGGAAAGGAGAGTCCTATCTGATTCCAAATGTGTGGACCAGCGGCGAAAAAACGATTCAGGATGGACGGATGGATGAAAGTACGGACGGACAGCCGGACCTTTTAAGGCGGGTGATCCCGGGCAGCTATATCCTGGAAGAACTGGAAGCGCCGGATGGCTATGTCCGCACATTTCCGTCAGCAGTGGAAGTGAAGGAGACGAATGAGGTCCAGAGAGTACTCCTGTCGGATGAAAAAACAAAGGTGGAGATCGCAAAAATCGACGGAACAGAAGATCACCGTCAGAAGATAGAAAACCGCACAGATATGGAGACAAGTGAAACAAGCACAGAGATCCGGGGCATATACAGCCAGACCTTTGTAACAGGGGCGAAGCTTGCGCTGTTTAAGGCAAAGCGGGTAAATACTGCCGATCAGGATAAATATCCTAAAGGATATTATCTCGTGAAGGCAGAGGAGACACCGGCTGTGTGGAACTCGGAAGATCCTGTGGATAACCGTAAAGCTTCAGTCACTGCAATGTGGATAACGGATGGAAAACCGAAATATTTTGAAGGAATTCCTGTAGGTGATTATATTCTGGAGGAACTAGAAACACCGGGTGGCTACATTCCTGCATCCATGGAGATTACAGTGGAGGAAACAGGAAATCTGCAGAGCTTTGTTTTGAAAGACGATCATACGAAGCTGGAGGTCTTTAAGCTTGAGAGAAATGCATCCGGGGAGAAAGAGCCGTTATCCTGGCCTGCCGCAGCAGAGTTTGTCCTCTGTGAGGCAGTTCTGGATGAGAATGGGGGAGCAAAGACGGAAAACGGCGCTTATCTGTACCGGAAAGACCGAATCGTGGACAGTTGGAAGGCGGATGATCTGTCGGAATATGTTCCGGCGATTCCAGAGGCGTATGAAAAGATGTTTGGACAGTATGGAAATGAATTCCGGCAGTTCTCGTGGAAAAAGGAATCTCAGGGAAGAGTCACTTCAGGAGATGCCAGACTTCTGGAGGATATGGCGACGGAAAACAGAAAAATCATCACACAGATCTGGGAATTATCGGATGGAAGCAGAATGCGGGTCTCAGTCACAGTTGATGGAGATCCGAAAAGATTAACATCCGACGGTCAGCTGTCACCGCGGTTTGAATACCAGTTCCGCTATCATGACAGATCATCCGAGAGGTATCCGGGAATGACCAGTTATGATATGAGAGCCGGTCTGCATCGAATTGACCGGATTCCGGAAGGAAAATATGTACTTCTTGAGACGAGAGTTCCGGACGGTTATCAGGGAGTGGAACCGATCCTTATCACGGTAGACCAGACGGAGAATATCGTCCGTTATGAGGTGGAAAACAGACGGGAACCAGAAGAAAAGATAGCATGTGGCAGGATCAGGATCCGAAAGACAGATGCGGAAGATAAAGAATTGAAACTTTCCGGGGCATGGTTTGAGGCGGTCTGCGTACAGACGGGAGAAAAGACGGTATTTATGACAGGTGCGGACGGAATTGCGCTGTCACCGGAGCTACCGATCGGTTATCTGAAAAATGGTGCCTGGGTCATGTACGAGTATGAGGTTCAGGAGATCCAGTCTCCACCCGGATATGGGTGTTCGGAAGAGACGTTTTCTATCGTATTTGACAGGGAAAAAGAAGCGGTGATCCAGTTGTATGAACTTTCGATTACGAATAAAAAGACGAGAGCACAGTTCAGCAAGTTAGATATGGCGACGGGAGAAGAACTGCCTGGAGCGTCCCTGGAGTTAAAAACGGTGGATGGAACGGTCATCGATTCCTGGATATCAGGAAAAGCTCCGCATTTTGTGGATGGAACGCTGACAGCAGGAGAGACGTATATCCTGACGGAAATATCTGCGCCGGATGGGTATGAGATCGCTGAATCCATCAAATTTACAGTGCCAATAGATGGAAGCTTTATAAAAATCGAGATGACAGACCGCAGAAAAACACTGGACGAACCGGAAAGACCTACTGAACCGGAGCTGCCGACAGAGCCGGCCGAATCTGAGACAACGGCGTCAGCGGAGACTCCGACAGAGCCGAAGGAACCGGAGACGTCTGAGAGACCGGCAGAGCCGGAACAGCCAACAGTGCCCACTCCGCATGACAAACCGAAGAAACCGGTGGAGGCAGAGTGGACAGAACCGGAATCGGAGGAAGAATCGAAACAAGAACGGGACCGAGAAAAGACGTATGGCAGGATTACGGTACGCTATGAGCGGGAATTTTCCGGCAGCACAGAGGGGCGAGTCCGTCAGAAGGACAGGACAAGTCTCAGGACCCCGGAGACTGGCGATACCCGGAGACCGGAAATTGCGGTATTTGGTCTGTTTATCGGATTCCTTGGTCTTTGGTATCTGCATATAAAGAAGGAGGAAAATGAGAGAAAAGAAGAACGTAAGGATAAAAAATGATGGGAGCCGAATATTCCGGCTTCCTGTCAAAAAAATTTTCGGTTTTTTAGGAAGTGTGATGTTTCTGTCATGTCTGGCATTTCCGCTGCCTACGTTTGCAGAGGAAACACTTTTCACGGAAGAGGCAGCATCTGGAAATAAAAAATCAGAAGAAAAAGAGACTTTGATCTATGAAAGCCCCATATTTACGGATGGAGGTGAGGCATTCATACCGGAAGAGACAAGGAGCGAGGGGGAAAAGGAATACCGGTTGGTATCAAAACGAATCAGAAATGCGAAAAAAGACGGAGAAATAACATATGCCCAGGTGACAATTCCCTATGACCTGGAAGGTGATGATACGGTGCCGGAGACGGCAGACGTTCCGCTTATCGATGAGGAGTCCGGCACAGAGTTTGAGCGGGAACTTTCTCTTGTAGATGTGGAAGAGACGTCGAGAAGCTGGTCGGATACCTTTTCCTTTTCTGTGACGGTATCTGGATACGGGGCAGATTCGTTCTATTTGGGAGATATGGAGATTCCTGGCGATGCAGATCTTGCTGATTATGGAGAAAAACTTTTAGAACTTGCAGGGTTGTCCCGGGTATATTATCGGGTGGACTGGGTGGAATGGGACGGAGAACCTTATATGGATGGGGAGGTGATGTTCAGAAATGCGACTGCAGGCGGAAGTAAGCTGATTCGAAATGTAAAAGCAAAATATGGAGGTCAGATCCAAACACCGGATCTGGAAGGAAAGCAGTATATTGGAATTTATGAGGAAGTTCTTCCAGAAACGGAAAATAAGACAGAAAACGCACCCGATGCAGAGATCGTAAGTCGGGCAGAAGAAGAAACGGATCCCCCAGATCTTTTGAGAACCAGTCTGGCGGAGCGGATCATAGAATGGCTGGAGAGCCATGTCACAACGATAACGGTCAGTATCGGGATCCTGTTCTTTTTAGCAGCGGGAATCTGGTTATTCGTGAAGACAGGAAAAAAGCCAGGGCGTCAGTCACCCTAGCTTTTCCTGCCAGTCTTTTTCCTTAAAACCAGTGAGAACAAAGGAATCGCCGATAACTAACGGACGCTTTACAAGCATTCCGTCTGTTGCGAGCAAGGCAATCTGCTCTTCTTCGTTCATTGTCGGGAGTTTATCCTTCAATCCCATGGATTTATAGATAAGTCCGCTGGTGTTAAAGAATTTTTTCAACGGAAGTCCGCTCTTTTTATACCATTCTGTCAGTTCCTCCGCAGTGGGATTGTTCTCCTTGATGTGGCGGCTGGTATAGGATACATGATGCTCATCAAGCCAGCGCTTTGCTTTCTGACAGGTAGAACAGGGTGGATACTCTAGAAAAAGAATACTCATAGTGAAAAACACCTCCATGGGCTTAGTATAATGGATTTTTGCGGAGAATACAATGAGAAGGAAAAGAATTGAAGGGAGATTGCTGCGGTTCCCAGGATAGGACTGACGGGAAGAAGACATTCTGTAGAGTATGTGTTAATGTCGGGAAGTTCTAAAGAAACGGCAATCGCAGGGCATAGAAGAAAAACATGGATATATTGATTTTCCTCTCAGAATTCATGGTTCCGCTCACGGTATTTTATATCGTTGGTTCCGGAATCCTCGCAAAACGGCCGGTATTCGACGATTTCCTGGATGGTGCAAAAGAAGGAATGCGGACAGTGGCGGATGTACTTCCAACCTTGATCGGACTGATGACTGCGGTGGGAGTATTGAGAGCTTCCGGGATTCTGGAGGTATTATCAGAGCTTCTGAAATTCCCAGCCGCACTCTGCCATATCCCGGTTCCGGTAATTCCGATCATCCTGGTGAGGATCATATCCAGTTCCGCGGCTGTCGGTCTGATCCTTGATATTTTTAAAGAATACGGTCCAGATTCCTTGGTGGGAAATATGGTCTCGATCATGATGGGGTGTACGGAGACAGTATTTTACACCATGAGTGTATATTTTATGTCTGCCCATATCCGAAAGACCCGTTGGACATTGCCGGGAGCTCTAGTCGCGACAGCGGCCGGGATAGCTGCAAGTATCTTTCTGGCGGATTTATTGTAAGACCGCCAGAATGCCAGGCAAAAAGCCAGGCGTTCTCAGCGGCGGAACAGCAGCAGAACAGCAACGGGGACATAGCAGGAGAAGAGGCTGTAAGTCCTGAAATTTCCCGGAAAAAGGTCGGAAACACTTGGAAATCAGTTGTGCCGTCAGTTGGAATCGGTTATAATAAAACCTATAAAAGACAAAAGATCCGGGCTGCCAGAAGAGATCAGACAGCCCAGGGAGAAAGAGGATTCCGCTGTTGGACGATTATAAGGAACTGAATGAGATCTTGGTGAGATTATTCCGCAGCATCATGGATGTTGAGGAGAAAGCGATCATTACCCGGGAATTCCAGGATATAACAAATAACGATATGCATGTGATTGAGGCCATCGGCATAGGAACACCGAAAAATATGTCCTCGATCGCGAAAAAGCTTTCCGTCACGGTGGGAACCCTGACGATCGCAATGAACAGCCTGGTTAAAAAAGGCTATGTGAAGAGAGAACGCGGTGAGGAAGACCGCCGGGTCGTATATATTTCGCTTTCAGATAAGGGCAAGAAGGCGTTTGTTCATCATGCAAGATTCCACAAAGAGATGATCACATCCATCATGGATGAATTTGATGATGATGAGAAGAAGATCTTGATCCGGGGTCTCACGAAACTGGATAATTGGTTTAAGAATAAGGAAGAAGAGAATAAAAAGAATCGAGAGTAGAAACGATAGACTACCAGCTCGTGATAAGATGTGTAAAAGGCAGATGTTCTTCAAAAGGATATCTGCCTTTTTGAGTATGCGCGCCATGGGCGCGCTCTAACGGTGAAGGTTCCGAACACGCCCAGATAGTGGGAAGTCTAATAACTATCACCTTTGTAGTGGCAGTGAATGCAAAATAGCAATTAAGAAAATAAAGTAAAAACAAAAACAATTTTAAAAAATTAAGAATAATTCACGAAACACATATTAATTTAAAGAGAGTCAATAGTTTACTCTGAACAAAATTTCCAGGCACATTGTAAAAAACAACTAAATGAACTGGCAAAATAGTCTGAATATATATGCATAATCGTTAATTGACAAATCCAATTATGGACAGTAGAATAAAACGCAATTACAGGAGCAGAAAAAACAAAAAGAAAAAAGATAACTGTTGAGCATACAATGGCGTATCAAAAGACGCATTGTGTGCTTTTTTATTTGTTTTTTCTGGATAGCAAGAAGGGAGAGGACAATATGAGAAAATTCATCGTAGGACGGTTACTTTCCATTATTCCAGTATTGATCATCGTATCCGTCGTTATCTTTTCAGTAGTGCACCTGACACCTGGTGATCCGGCAGCTTCTATTCTTGGCGATGAGGCCACGGTGGAAGATATCGCGGCGCTCCGGGCGAAGATGGGGCTGGATAAACCTGTGGTAGAACAATATTTCGTCTGGATATATATCTGCACATTTTCACAGGTACCGATTCCGTCCTTAAAGCTTTATTTTGGACCGAATTACGCAGGCTGGAACGATGATGAAACCCTGCAGAGTCTTTTAAATGACATGAATACCTCCACAAATATGGATGACGCGAAGGCGGCCTGGGAGAAAGTTCAGGAGTATTCCTGGGATTATCTGGCGGTCATCAACTTTGGCCATTATATTGCGAATTATGCATGGAATGATCATGTAAAAGGCTTAAATAATTACAGCGGACTCTACTTCTGGAATGCGGAGTATGTAGAGTAGATCAGCACAAAGATTCGGATAAAAATACCTGGCAGAGATGGATTACTTCACTCTGACCAGGTATTTTTATGTCTGTAACTGGATGTGTATAAAGACTGGCGCCGCGGTAAACAGCAGCGCCGGAAAGCTTTCGATTATTCGATATAGGCAACTTTTCCGATCCGCTCTTTCGGCTGGATCACAGTATCCGGATCCGGATAGCCTAAAGCAGCCATCCCATAGACTACATGATCGGCCGGAATACCAAAATCATTTAAGATGTCACGGATCGCCGGAGTATCGCAGATATTCTGGAGCTGGTTGATCCATACGGAACCGACACCGTAGGAGTGGGCAGCCAGAAAAATATTTTCAAGGGCGCAGGCGTCATCCTCTTTTCCCCAGATGCTGTCACGGAGGTTCGAAGGCATGATGATTGCCGTTGGGCAGTACATGTTGTAGCCTGGGCGGTCTAAGGTCGTCTCGATCGCGTCTGCCAATCGCCTGATCGCTGCTTTATTTGTGATAACTGTAAATTTCCAGGTCTGTTTTCCACATCCGCTCGGCGCATGGAGCGCAGCCTGCACCAGATCATCCAGAATCTCTTTGGACACAGGTGCATCAGTGAATTTCCGGATGCTTCTTCTTGTCAGTATGTTGTTCATGATCTCATTCATTGAAAAGTCCTCCTGTTATGTTTGATTTATGTAATATGTTGTAACTGTTCAGTAGGTCTGCGCACTTGCTGCGCTGACCGTAAGAAAACATAGGCTGGAGGGCAAAAATCCCATCAGCGAAGCTGATATGGAATGGATTTTTGCGTGTAACTATGAAGGTACTGAATAGTTACAATATGTTTTGCAACAGGTTGCCGGGTGCAGCTATTCATGGATGATCCGATATACTTTCTGTGGTCTTCCCTTTGTTCCTTTCTGACGATGGTATAAGAGGGCGGCCATATGATAACGCACCATGTTATCCAACATTCGATTGGCGCTTCGAAGTGTGATATGGAGAATATCAGCCAGATCCTGGGAAGTAAAATCCGTATCGCCTAATATTTCCTTAGCTTTTAAAATTTTCTGAATGGTCAGGGTAGATAACCCTGTTTCTTCGGCCAGATTCAAAATCTGAGGGGAAACGTCACTTGAAAAGGCTACCAGCCTTCCATCTCCAAACAGACCGATCTTGTTTTTCTTCACATTGATCAGATAACTGTTATAATCCACTGTATTCATGGATTCTTTTAATGCATACAGGCTGTTGGAAACGGCATCCTGGAGACTTTCTCCTAATCCGTATCCGATACTGACGCGAAAATCACATTTTTCCTCGAGATACGTTTTCAACGTGCAGGTCTGAAAGTCGCAGGTAAGCTTCTCCACGGAGTGGTGATTCGTAAACACCTGAATAAAATCATCCTGATCTTCCTGCAGGAAGTCACAGAGATATTTTTTACTGTATGACATCAGGCACTTTTGGATTTTCTGCCTGTTTTCTTCTGTATTTGGATAAGGCTTGATATCGATCACCGCAGGGCGGTTTTTCTTCAGATTCTGAATCGTGATGTCATGCATCAGAAGCTCACTGCTCTTTAAAATATCGTCCTGATTACAGTTGACAAAGCGGCAATTTACACCTGCCTTTAAAAGGTCCGGCACGATCAGGCTTCGTCTGGACAGCGTGTATTTAACGGTTCCTCTCTTCCAGAGTTCAATGTGCTTATTTCGTTTTGCCTCCAGAGAATCCCAGATTTCATTGGGCGGCACCTGATTTATAAACTCCTGATTCTTTTCAAACCAGTCCTCAAATTTTCCCTGCCTCATTTTTTCAATCAGACTTTTTGCATTATCCGGACACATAACATCACAGAAATCAAAGTATCCATACTGCAGCGTAAAATCCTGATATTCGAAAATGACTCTGGTAATTTCGCGGTAGAAATTACTGATACCACATTCAATGTTTCGCATTGGTTTGTGCTTCGGGTAGGCTTTCTGAATGATCCGCATCGGGGCGGTTCCTCCGGCCAGAATTCCATCGTACTGTTCGGAGATCTGACGATATAGATCCACAACATGTTCATATGTATAGTACACATAAACATCAATAATATCTGCGAGGTCAAGTTCCTTCAGCTCTTTTTTATAAAAAGATTCCAGATACGACGTTGATAGTAACGCTATTTTCATTTTTTAGTCCTTTCGCTTCCAGCGCTTCCTGTTTTGTCAAGTTATATATTTAAAGCGCTTGTGCCAATAGTTACGGTTCACCCTAACCGTTTGATCCCTATAAAAACCCGAAACATATACTGGTAACAGTTTATCATAGCCATTTTAAAAAGTCCAATCTAAGAATTGCCATCTTCCGGTTTATTTTTACGCTGAAAATTGAAAAACGGCACACCGCATTCTCGTTACTTTAGTGATGAGTTAGGCGTGCCAACCCTTTTTGTAAAATACAGAACTAGTGTTTGCCATATATAGAAACATATGATATAATTAAAACATGGAAAAAGATATATTTACTATTAAGGAAAATGCACTTTCATATGGTAGAGGATATGTGTATTCTTTACAGTACCATCTTGTCTGGTGCACGAAATATCGAAAACAGGTTCTGAAGAATGGGATAGATGCAGAATGTAAAAGGATGCTGTATGAACTTGCGAAGGAATACAAATTTAAGATTCTGGCAATGGAGGTTATGCCGGATCATATTCATTTACTTCTGGATTGTAAACCGCAATTCTTTATATCAGATATGATAAAGATTATGAAGGGGAATCTGGCACGTCAGTTATTTCTTTCGCATCCGGAACTAAAACAGGAGCTGTGGGGAGGACATTTGTGGAATCCATCCTATTGTGCAGTTACCGTGAGTGACCGAAGCAGGGATCAGGTAATAGCATACATTGAGGGACAAAAAGAGAAGGAAAAAAGAAAGTAGGAAACTTTATGCAGATTGTATCCAGCTATGGAGTAGAAATTAATAAAAAGAATATACCGCTCCGTGCGACACTGGATATTTTCCGGAAAGCAGTTTCCTATTTGATTCCGGTGTATGCAGAGACCTGGGAAGAACTTTCTGAAATCAGGAATCCACAAAAACGCTTTAATGAAGCGGAGCATCTGGTGCATGAAACAAAAAAGAATCATGCCCGATTTGCGTTTGACTGTCACTTTCCTAAGATGCCCTCCTATCTGAGAAGATCGGCGATCCAACACGCACTCGGAGCGGTGTCTTCCTATTACACACGGCTTGATCTGTGGAAAAAAGGAGAACTGAGGGGAAAGCCGAAGCTGATCTGTGAGAATCATGCGATGCCGGTATTCTATCGGGATGTCATGTATAAGGAAGCAGAACCGGGAAAAGATGTGGCACATTTAAAGCTGTTTGATGGGCGTGAGTGGAAGTGGTTTCAGGTAAAATTACTTCATACCGATATGGAATATCTGCGAAAAAAATGGAATAGGAAAAAGGCATCTGCCCCTACTTTGGAAAAGAAACATCATAAATATTTCCTTCGGTTTTCTTATACGGAGGAAGTAAGCTTATCGAAAACAGCGATAAAAGAACAGGTAATATGCAGCGTTGATCTAGGAATCAATACGGATGCGGTCTGCAGCATCATGCGTGCAGATGGCACTATCCTGGGACGGAAATTTATAAATTTCCCCAGTGATAAAGACCATTTGTATCATGTGCTTGGCAGGATCCGCCGTTTTCAGAGAGAACATTCCTCCGAACAGGTCCAAAGCCGATGGGATTATGCAAAAAGGCTGAATATGGAGCTGTCCCGCAAAATAGCTGCGGAGATCACGAAATATGCCGCAGAGTATCAGGCCGATGTAATTGTGTTTGAGTATCTGGTAATGCAGGGAAAAATATCCGGAAAAAAGAAACAAAAGCTTCATTTATGGAGAAAACGGGATATTCAGAAGCTGTGTGAACATCAGGCACATCGGAACGGGATTCGTGTGTCCAGAGTCAGTGCCCGGAACACCAGCAGGCTGGCCTGTGACGGAAGCGGAGCGGTAGTAAGAAATCAGGAGAACCATAGCCTATGTACCTTTCGGACAGGAAAACAGTACAACTGCGACCTGTCAGCAACCTATAATATCGGAGCAAGATATTTTATACGGGAGCTTTTAAAACCCTTTCCGGAAACGGAAAGGTCTTCACTGGAGGCAAAAGTACCTGCAGTGAAGCGTAGAACCTCCTGTGTTTATGCAGATTTAAGAAAGCTTTATGTAGAAGTAAACAACTTAAAAGCGGCATAACCACAGACAGATATCCAGCGGACTACCTGAAATGTGGAAACCAGCCGTATCCGGCATGGAAAAAGTGCGTATCCGCACGAATTCTAAGTTACAGGCGTATCCGCCGATATTTAGTCTTGCCGTTTAAAACGGCTGAGAAGCACGTGACTTTAGCCATGTGAGGTTCACACCATCAAACCGAGAACAGAAATGGTTTACCGTACGCTTGTGAAGCTGGAAGAAAAAGGATATTTCGCTTAAGTTTTAGAACATCCGATTAAAAAGAATGTGTAAATAAAGTGTGTAAGTTGAGGCAAAAACTTACACACTTTATTTTTTGAGTAACAGGGAATTTTTTTACTGGTTATACCTGTCGAAGCCATAATTTGAAGTATTTCCGTGTCACAGAAAACGGCACAGGACCGAGATCGAGAAGAAACTTATGGAATTCCTTCGCGGAAAATCGGTTCCCCAGCTTTTTTTCTGCTTCCTCCCGCATCTCCATGATCTCCACATATCCGCCGGCGTACTCCAGATAATTTGTGGGATTGTCGATCATGGTCTGCCAGAGTTCCTCCACCAGCGCGTCATCCGCGTCAAAGCAGGTGCGGACAAAGGCGGCAGCCCGGTCTTTTGACCAGCCGTCATAATTGATCCCGATATCTAAAAGTGAGTGAAAACAGAGAGAAAAGGACCGCATGGCGGCCTGATAAGCGCTGGTTTCTTCAGAAAGACCATTATCATAGAAGTAGGACAGCTGTTCTACATAAGTTGCCCATCCTTCATTTGCCCCGGAACAGGTGAGCAGGGCCGCCAGAGGATTGTGTGTGTGTTCCCGGAAATAGACGGTCTGGTAGAGATGACCGGGAAAGCCCTCATGGGCGAGTGTTGGGTACAGTTCGTCTTTTGCGCTGGTGCTGCCGTTGTTGATATAAATCACATTCCGGGTGGGATCGTCAAGGGGTGCAGTAAGATAAAACGCCGGACTTAACGTAGATTCCAGCTGCGCGGGAACGTACCGGATCTCATATTTTTTTGAGGATTCGGAAAGAACCGGGAAATCTCCGGACATCTGTGTCTGCAGATCAGCCAGAATCGCAGGTGGATCGGTAAGGCGGAAGGAGAGATCAGGACCTGTCTTTTTCGAAAGAGAAGAAATCGTTTCCAGATCTTTCTGCATCCGGTCAGACAGAGCTGCCTTTAATTCTTCTATATTATAAGAAAGGCCGGGACCGGATCGTAGAAGATATTCATAATACCGTCTGCCATTCCGGAATCCGCAGAGCCCACCTTCATTGATACCGCGTCCCTTTAATCCGGAGAGCCCATCGATCAGATGGCGGTAAGCGGGAAGAAACGAGTTCTTTATGACCTCAAGATGGCGGGAGCGGAAATTATTTTTCTGCTGTTCCGACAGGGAAATATCTGTGGAAAGAGAATTTAACCGTGTCTCAAAGGTTTCCGTGAGAAAATTGTTCACGGGATCTATGAGATAACTCTGACAGGATTCCAGGATCCGTTCAATCGAGGCATCAGATGGTCCGAGTCCGGCAGCCGCCTTCTGCTCTTCAAAGTAGAGGATATCCCCATAATAGGAATCAAGCTGGGAAAGCAGAGTGAGATAATCTTCCACATCCTGAAGCGAGTGAAAAGAATACTCCGCCAGCAGGATCGGAAGCTGTGCCTGGATCCCGATGGTGGGAGCGAGAGGCTGATCATAAAGTTCTAAACCTTCTGCCATCAGACCGGTCTCAATTCTCTCGGAAAGGGAGTCATAGAGGATCTGCTGGTCATCGGGCAGCATATGGGGATCAAACTCGGAGAGCTTTTCCTTCAGGTCATGAATCTCACGGCTGTTTTTTATGAGCTCCGACAGACGGTATGTACCGAGAGCAGCATCCTCAGCATCAATTCCATAATTTTCCGGGTGCAGAAGTGTATAGTGAAGATCCAGAGTGCTGGAAGACTCCATTTCTTTCTGAAACAGTTCCGTGCAGAAGGCGTCGAAATCTGCCTGAAGCTTTCGCTCCTCTTCGGAATGACCGGATCGGGTAGAGGAAAGAGCATCAGAAGAATAAAATTCCCCGGTCTCCGGGGAAAGGGCCCGGGAGATCCGGTCATTCTGGCAGGCAGTAATGAAAACGGTCAAAACTAAAGCGGCAACAGCAAGGCGGAATGTTTTAAAAGCCATAGATCTTCGGACCTCCGAAAAATATTGGCTGACCAGGCGCGGAAGAAACAGCCATTTGGTTCAATATATGCTTTGCCGGTAAAAACAGAACTATACAGCGATAAAAAATGACCGACCGGTGGAGGTGCCGGGACTTATTGTTGAGAAAGAGAAAAGGGCTTATTGTTATGCTTGTGATTTGTCCAGAAAATCATGGATGATTTTCAAATAAAACGCTTTACGCCCAAACATGGACGTATGGGTCGCCCCCTTGATCAAAACTAACTGCGCCCGGGGAATCAGCCGGGCCATAAGGCGGGAGTGGGAGACATTCACCAGATCTCTCGTTCCGGCGATCAGGAGAACCGGCGCCTGGACATTTTCAAGCTGCTCCCGGGACATCATGGGAGAATTGCAGAGCAGGGAAGCGAGCTGTTGATGACGGAAAAGACATGAAAGGATGCAGGAAGCGGCAGGATTTTTTTTGCAGATTTCCCGGAACAGACTTGTCGCCGCTTTCAGACAGAAGTATTTCCCCACACAAAAAGCCCGGACAGGAAGAATCAGCCCATCCGGTGAGACATTTCCACTGATGGCAATCACGGCACGAGTCCGATCCGGAAACAGGGATGCGAATTCCAAGGCGATATTTGCCCCATCGCTGAATCCAAAAAGAATACAGGACGGGATATGAAGGATATCCAGAAGCGCTGCTGCGTCCCTCGCCATATCTGTGGTAGTGAACTCTGATTCCGCGTATTCCGGCTTGATCCGTGAGCGCCCGTGGGCGCGGCTGTCCATGAGAATGACACGGTATTTCATGGACAGCTTTTTTTCGTAATAATCAAAGATCAGGTGCGTCTCCGCGTTTCCGTGCAGCATTAAGATGGGAGTGCCGCGCCCGCTTTCCTTATAATAGATCCACACCTGAGGCGTATCCGCCATTCCCTGACGGCAGGTCATTTTTTCCATTTGTGCAGTTCTCCCTTAAGAAGAGTCAGAATGTAACCGCGGATCCCGTGTGGATTCTGGATCTCGACAGCGGCGTAGAGCATGCCCGGTGTCGGATATTTCGGAAGATATGCGTAGTAGGACGGAACCCATTCGGTGGGGCTGTACTTTTCTTTCGCGCGGTAAAGATCCCGGAATCCATAGCAGGCATTTAAGTGGTCATAGATAAACTGCAGAAGACGTTCCATCGGATTTTTGCTCTCGGCACTTAATCCTGCCAGAGGGGCAACACCGAGGCTGCCATAGCCGATGCCTTCTTCCTTGAATACCTGAAATGCCTCGTATATGATCGTCTCCATGACTCCGCTGGGCGCGTCTTTCCCGTGCCTTGTCACATCTGCCATGTAGCCGTTTTTTCCAAGAAATGGAACAAAGACGATAAAGGCAACCATTTTTCCATCAGAATTTAATGCGTAGAAATAACGCTTATCCATCGGATCCTCAAGCCCTACGGTACCCATGGTGAACTGGAGCATGCCGCTCTTCTTGCCATCCAGCCATTCATCGGTGATCCGGTCGAATTCCCGGTCAAGAGCCGGATTGCGTTTCTCAAGGACCTTGTATTCATGGACGGTGACACCGGCTTTTGTGGCATGGTTGATGTTCATGCGCATTTTCGCGCCTTTTTTGCCGCTGATCTCGTAATCGGTGAGTTTGAAACGCGCTTCCTCACCGCTCTTTACAAGACCGAACCCCTGCTTTTCGTATTCACTGAGATAATAGTCAGTCAGGCCGAGAAAGAAGATATTGTGGGCGCTGTTCTGACAGAATTCTCTGAATTCCGTCAGGAGAGCCGGAAAGTCCTCATCTCTGCACACAGGATCACCGTTTACGACGATGGTGTCACCGACAGTTCCATAAGGAAGCACGCCATAGACTGAGTGACCAAAATACAGGCATTTGTCATCCTCCAGTGCAAGATAGGAGCAGGGATTTTGGCTGTAAAGATTTAAAAGTGTTCTGGCATGCTGGATTTCCTGGGATCCGTGGGCCTGTTTCTGAATCCACGGGCGCACGGCACAGAGAATAGCGGCGAGAATACAGCCCCAGCTGAACCAGAACAGGACGAACTCCGTTCCATGGCGGTCAGCCATAGACGCGGGAAGACTTCCCATGCCGAAGATCATACTGATTCCCAGAGTGAAGCTGTCGGCAAAGGAGACAGAAGCACCGTCCGCGGTTCCGAGCCGCATATAGTGCCAGGTGATCCCTACATTTATGAGGACACCGATGATGGCAAAAAGTGCCAGAAACAGTGTTTGTCGGCGGTTTCCGCGTCCGGCCGGGCAGCAGAAATCTTTCCGCGTGATGAAAAACAGGATAAATAAGAAAAGGTCGAGAATCATGATCCCGTTGTGCAGCGGATGTCCCATTCCAATGAGTCCGCGCAGAAAATTGAGGACAAAGATCCCTACGGCGATTGTCCATGCGTTCCGTTTTCTCTTCCATAACTGCAGGGACAATACGAAAAGAACAATGGAAAAGGCACGCTGAACCATGCGCCCCATCTCAAAGGATCCCTGCATGGCCTTCGAGATCCTGGAAAACGGGAAAAAGGTTAAAAGGAACAGGAAAAAGGAAAAGACGGCGAGCAGAAGGATCGTGATATTTTCGACCCGGATCCGGAGCTGTCTTGCGCGTTCCTGATTGTTAAGTAATGTATGATTCATAAGCTCATTCCTCCAGAGTTAAGAGACGCCGCAGATCCGCAGGATACCGATGCAAAGATCTGTGAAAAAGTTTTTTGGTAACCACAGTGTAGTCTTTTGCGGATAAAAAATCAATAAAAATATCAGAGTTCATTTATGCGATGGTTTTGATGAAGATGCATGGCTGAACTGTAACATAAAACGCCGGAAAAACAAACGATACCTTGACAAATTTATTCGAACAGGATAGACTAAAGGCATCATATGGAAAAAGCTTGGAAGGGAAGAGTATGCCGAAAGGAAGCTTTCAGAGACCCCGGTTGGTGAGAAAGGGGAGCAAAGAGACGGCAGAAGATGGTCCCGGAGCTGTGCAGGTGAAAGCGGAAACCGTGTTAGCCTGTGCCGGAAGCGCCCGTTAGCGTGTCAGGCTGTTTTTGACAGCCGGTGAGGGCGATGACCGTGAGGCACCGCCGAATTTAAAGTGGTAACACGGGGAGACTCGTCTTTAATAATTAAAGACGGGCTTTTTTTATTTGACAGGAAACTCCGAAGGAACGTCCTGTTAAACAAAAACGCACACTTGCGCGAGGAGGCAGGTTGTCGCAAGAGACTGCGCGAGAGCTCTGAACGTGCCAAAGCACATTCTTTTTTATGTCATTGTGCAATAAAAACGACCGGCAGGAGAAGAGCCGTAAAAAGAGATAAAAAAACAGGAGGAATCAATCCATGTGTACAAACTGTAAGAAACCATACTACATTTCCACAGCGATCGCCTATACATCTGGCAAACCGCATATTGGAAACACTTATGAGATCGTATTAGCAGACGCGATCGCACGCTACAAGAGAGAACAGGGCTATGACGTTTATTTCCAGACAGGAACCGACGAGCACGGTCAGAAGATCGAGTTAAAGGCTGCAGACGCAGGCGTAACCCCGAAGGAGTTCGTAGACAACGTTGCAGGTCAGATCAAGGAGATCTGGGATCTCATGAACACTTCCTATGATAAATTCATCCGGACCACAGATGATTACCATGAGAAACAGGTCCAGAAGATCTTCAAGAAATTATATGATCAGGGCGATATCTATAAAGGACATTATGAGGGACTTTACTGCACACCGTGCGAGTCCTTCTGGACTCCGTCCCAGGTCGTTGACGGAAAATGCCCGGACTGCGGACGTCCGGTACAGCCGGCAAAGGAAGAGGCATATTTCTTCCGTATGAGTAAATATGCTCCGAAGCTCATCGAATATATCAACGAGCATCCGGAGTTTATCCAGCCGGTATCCAGAAAGAACGAGATGATGAACAACTTCCTGCTTCCGGGACTTCAGGATCTTTGCGTATCCAGAACCTCCTTCAAGTGGGGAATCCCGGTCAGCTTTGATCCGAAGCACGTTACCTATGTATGGCTTGACGCACTGACCAACTATATCACCGGAATCGGATATGACTGCGATGGAAACAGCGATGAGAAGTTCAAAAAGTACTGGCCGGCAGACCTTCACCTGATCGGTAAGGATATCATCCGCTTCCATACCATTTACTGGCCGATCTTCTTAATGGCTCTCGGTCTTCCGCTTCCGAAGCAGGTATTCGGACATCCGTGGCTGTTACAGGGCGATGGCAAGATGAGTAAGTCCAAAGGAAACGTCCTTTATGCAGATACGCTCGTTGACTTCTTCGGTGTAGATGCAGTCCGCTACTTCGTACTTCATGAGATGCCGTTTGAGAACGATGGCGTGATCTCCTGGGATCTTATGGTTGAGCGCATGAACTCTGATCTTGCCAACATCCTTGGAAACCTTGTAAACCGTACCGTTTCCATGACAAATAAATATTTTGGCGGAATTGTCGAGAACAAGGGCGCTGCAGAGCCGGTGGATGAAGAGTTAAAGGCAACCGTCCTTGAGACGGTCAAGAAAGTAGACGAGAAGATGAACAAGCTCCGCGTTGCAGACGCGATCACAGAGATCTTCAATATCTTCCGCCGCAGCAACAAATATATCGATGAGACAACTCCGTGGACACTCGCAAAGGACGAGGCAAAGAAGGACCGTCTTGCAACCGTTCTTTACAATCTCACAGAGGCGATCACCATCGGTGCGTCCCTGTTATTCTCCTTCATGCCGGAAACTTCTGAGAAGATCCTCGCTCAGTTAAACACAGAGAAGAGATCCCTTGAGAACATGAATACCTTCGGTCTGTACCCGAACGGAAACAAGGTTACAGAGAAACCGGAGATCCTGTTTGCCCGTATGGATATCAAGGACGTTATGGAAAAAGTTGAGACCATGAAGGCAGCAGCCGCAGCAGAGAAACAGGAAGAAAAGAAGGAAGAAGAGAAGCCGGGCATGGACGTTGAGAAGAAGCCGGAGATCACATATGATGATTTCGCAAAGCTTCAGTTCCAGATCGGTGAGATCGTGAAGTGTGAGGAAGTTCCGAAGTCCAAAAAGTTACTCTGCTCCCAGGTTAAGATCGGTTCTGAGACAAGACAGATCTTAAGCGGAATCAAGGCATGGTATAAACCGGAAGATATGGTCGGCAGAAAGGTTATGGTCGTTACGAACTTAAAACCGGCGAAGCTCGCAGGCATGTTATCGGAAGGCATGATCCTCTGCGCAGAAGATGATGAGGGCAACCTCGCATTAATGACACCGGCAAAGGATATCAAGTCCGGTTCTGAGGTCTGCTAAGTGAAGGTACGTTTTTCGGCGGAACAGCTAAAAAACATTGCTCTGGTCAGCATGGTCATCGACCATGCTGCTGTTGGGCTTATTGAACAGTCAGAACTGGCTTCGGGCGCTGCCTGGAGTCTATGTGGGACAGCCATGCGCCTTGTGGGGCGTGTGGCTTTTCCTCTCTTTGCGTTTATGATCGCGGAGGGCGCAGTGCACACGAGGGACCAGAGATGGTATGCGCTGAGGCTGCTTCTGCTGGCGGTTATTTCGGAGATCCCCTTTGATCTTGTGGCGGGGGGAACATGGCTTTTTCCGGCGGACCAGAATACGGTGTTCACATTACTTCTGGGACTTCTGGCAGTCTGGGTCGGCGATCTGATTTGCGGGACCGGACCGGGAGTGTCATACGGAAACCGGGAAAAAACAGGAGATGGCGGCAGGAAGGCGGTAGGCCAGAGGAGATTTCCGTTGGAATATGAGCGGTATATCCGGGTTCTGGCGGCGGTTCCTTTCGGACTGGCAGCCTATTATCTGAAGACGGATTATGGGTTTATGGGCGTACTGTTGATCGTTATATTGTATACATTGCGCACGGAACCACGGCTTCGCACGGCTGTCTGCATAGTGTTTTTATTTTGTATGTATATGGATTTCTATGGCGCTGCGGCTTGCGTTGCAATTTTCCTGATAAACCGTTACAATGGAGAAAAGGGCAGTGGGAGCGGAAGGATTTTCTATCTGTTTTATCCGTTGCATCTGCTGGTGATCCGGGGAATCAAGATGGCTGTGGGACTGTAGAAAATGAGATGGTGCAAAAAAGTCTTACGGATGCCGGCTCCGGATGAAAAAGAAAACGACATATGACTTGAGGACAGAAAGAATGGACTATATTTTTGACACACACGCCCATTACGACGATGAGGCATTTGACGCGGACCGGGAGGAAGTGCTCACGGGCCTGAAAGAACAGGGAATCGGAACCGTTGTGAATGTCGGCGCGAGCATCGCATCCACAAAAACAACTCTGGCGTTAGCTGAGACGCATTCCTTCATGTATGCGGCGGTGGGTGTGCATCCGAACGAGACGGCGGAGCTTACGGACGCGGATATGAAGTGGCTGGAATCCCTGGCAGAGAACCCGAAGGTTGTGGCGATCGGTGAGATCGGTCTTGACTACTACTGGGACGAGCCGGAGCGGGAGATCCAGAAACACTGGTTTTCGGCACAGCTTGAGGTCGCAAAGAAGACGGGACTCCCGGTGATCATCCACAGCCGTGACGCGGCGAAGGACACGTTAGATATTATGAAGGTGGAACACAACGGTGCCACCGGTGGCGTGATCCACTGCTTCTCCTATGGAGTGGAGATGGCGAGAGAATACCTGAATATGGGATATTACATCGGGATCGGCGGAGTGCTGACCTTTAAAAATGCGAAAAAACTGATCGAAGTGGCAGAATACGCACCGCTAGACAGGATCGTTCTTGAGACGGACTGCCCATATCTGGCACCGGTGCCGAACCGCGGAAAGAGAAATCATTCCGGAAATCTGCCGTATGTGGTGGAGAAGCTGGCAGAGATCAAGTGTGTTTCCAAGGAAGAGATCATCCGGGAGACGACGGAGAACGCTAGAGCGCTGTATCGGATCACAGAGTAGGGGTTTCGGGACGATCAGACCGATCGGACTGCGATATCGGAATAGTATCAAATTTTGTATACAAGATGCATCTCATGCAACAAAAGTACCTGCGCAAAAGCGCAGTCAAAAATAGAAAGAGAGAAATAAATGGCGAATCTGGGAAACCCAAAGAATACCATAGAAATCATACAGAAGTATGAATTCATGTTTCAGAAAAAGTTCGGTCAGAACTTTTTGATCGATACCCATGTACTGGAGAAGATCATCTCCGCAGCTGGAATCACAAAGAATGACTGCGTCCTTGAGATCGGCCCGGGAATCGGAACCATGACCCAGTACCTTGCGGAGAACGCCGGACATGTTGTAGCTGTTGAGATCGACCGGAACCTGATCCCCATCTTAAAGGAGACACTGGCGGATTACGACAACGTGACCGTCATCAACGAGGATATCTTAAGAGTCGATATCAAGGCACTGGCCGAGGAATACAACGGCGGAAAGCCGATCAAGGTTGTTGCGAACCTGCCGTACTATATCACGACCCCAATCATCATGGGGCTCTTTGAGAGCGGCGTGCCGATCGACAATATTACCGTCATGGTCCAGAAGGAAGTTGCGGACCGCATGAAGGAAGGTCCGGGGTCCAAGGATTACGGCGCTCTGTCCCTGGCTGTCCAGTACTACGCAGAGCCTGAGATCGTGGCGAATGTGCCGCCGAACTGCTTTATCCCGCGTCCGAATGTGGGATCCGCGGTGATCCGGCTTACAAGACATAAGGAGATGCCGGTTGAGGTGAAGGATCCTGCCCTGATGTTTAAGATCATCCGCGCCTCTTTCAACCAGAGAAGAAAGACGCTGCAGAACGGTCTCGGAAATGCATCGGAGCTTCCATATACAAAGGAACAGATCGCGGCAGCGATCGCAGAGATGGGACTCACTCCGACGATCCGCGGCGAGGCGTTAAGCCTTGCACAGTTTGCACAGCTGTCGGATATTCTTGGGACGATGAAATAAGAAGCACAGATTCAAGTCGAACGTCCGTGAGACTTGGCGCGTGATTCTGGTCATGCGGAAAATAAGTCTGTCCGCAGCATGGACTTTGTATACAAGCCAGAGCGCTATGGTGAAGCAGAAGAATAGAATATAGGGCGGGAGGAAGCATTATGGGATTTACAGAACTGTCACACGCGTTTATCGCGGCAAAATATTATGTTTACCTGAAGGAAATCTTCGGTGACCGCGGCGAGGCGGCATTTTTGCATGCCACCCGATATTACGGCGAACAGCGTGGACGTCGGATGGCACAGCGGGCGATCCGGGACGGAAAACCTCTGACTTATGAGACATACTGCCAGTACGGTGAATGGGTCAACACGGAAGAGGTGAAAGCACAGGGACTCAGAAACCAGTCCGAGACGACAAGCTTAAGCCCGGACTTTCAGATCCACATCCATGTCTGTCCGTGGCACACCCAGTTTAAGAATATGGGACTCCCGGAAGCGGGGCTTCTCTATTGTAAGGACCTGGATGCGTCTATTTCCCGAGGTTTCAACCCGGAGATTCGCTATGAGGTCTCTCAGACACTCCATGACCATGATTATTGTATACAGACGATCCGGAACGCCGGTTTGACGCCGGAGTCCAATATGGCAAAAAATCCGGCAGGCCTCAGATCTTTCGAGTACCACTGCGCTCACTCCTACTGGGCATACCGGGAAGTCTGTGAAGCAATCTTCGGGGAAGAGGGGACACGGATCGCTGAAAGAGTCCTTGATGATTTTGCCGCAGAGTATGGAAAAAAGATGGCAGACACGCTGGCAGGATATGCAAGGACGAATTTTAACATCGCAGACTAAGAAATCAGCAGCTTTGCAAAAAGAGCTGCTGAAATATTGCTGTTAGAAAGAAGAACAAGGTATTTCGAAATACATTTTGAAGAATATTGAGGAGCAACACTTATGAAACAGATCAACATGCTGGAATCCCCGGTCCGCCAGGTATTTTTCAGTTACCTGGTGCCATCTATCAGCGCGACGCTCGTGACATCTATTTATATTCTGGCTGACACGATGATGATCGGACGCGGAGTCGGTGGTTCCGGTATTGCGGCGATGAATATTTTACTGCCGCTCTACAACACATATTTCGGGATCGGAATGATGTGCGGAGTCGGCGGCAGCGTTCTCTTTGGGTTTTCCAGAGGACGCGGCGATGAAAAACGCGCCAGAAGTTATTTTACGGCGGCACTCTGTGTGGTGCTTGCTCTGTCAGCAGTCTTTCTGATATTGGGAAGAATCTTTTTCAACCCGCTGATTACTTTTATGGGAAATACCCCACTCTTAAATGAATACACCGTGCCTTACGGAACTGTGCTCACAACAGCAGCTCCCATGTTTGCCCTGTCTTCATTCCTTCAGGCATTCGTCCGAAATGACGGTGCGCCGAAGCTTGCCATGGCGGGCGTGATTAGTGGAGGCGTCACCAATGTGATCTTGGATTATGTATACATTTTTATCATGAAATGGGGAATGGGAGGTGCGGCGCTGGCGACAGCCACTGGAACGACACTCACGGTGCTGATCCTCGCAAGCCATTTTTTCTCGAAAGATAACCACTTGAAGCTGGAATTTAGCGATGTGTGGAGACGGGTGCCGGAGGTGCTCGGAAATGGGCTCGCAAGCTTTATTCTGGAGATCTCCAGCGGCTTCGTGATGCTGCTGTTTAACCGCCAGCTCCTCACTTACGTGGGAGAGATGGGAATCACGGTCTATGGAATCATCACAAACACCGCGCTTGTGGCATCGTCCATTTCCAACGGTATCGCTCAGGCAGTACAGCCGCTGCTCTCCGCAAACTTTGGCGCGGGAAACCTGAAGAGAGTCGGCGAGGCGAGAAAACTGGGAGTCCGGACCGGATTTGCCGCAGGCTTCATATTCACTGCGATCGGCATGCTGATCCCGGTACAGTTGTCTTATCTGTTTCTGGACCCGACACCGGAGATCCTCACAATGGCGGTCCCGGCGATCCGGCTGTATTTCCTCTGCTTCTTAGTCAGCGAGTGGAACATTATCAGCGGAATGTATTTCCAGTCTACTGTGAGACCGCGGTTTTCTTTAACGATCACACTGCTCCGCGGAGTGATCTTAAACAGCGTGTTCGTGTTCCTTCTCCCGGCACTCTTCGGTGTAGACGGAATCTGGCTTACGGTGACTGTATCAGAGTTCATCACGGCGGGCGTTGCGTTTGTGCTTATGAAAAGGGAAAAACATTAATATATTAAAAAATATGGTAACTGTTCAGTAGGTCTGCGCACTTGCTGCGCTGACCGTAAGAAAACATAGGCTGGAGGGCAAAAATCCCATCAGCGAAGCTGATCTGGAATGGATTTTTGCGTGTAACTATGAAGGTACTGAATAGTTACAAAATATGTAAACAACGGACTCAGGGATCTTTGAGAAAAAGGATTTCGGATTCCGTTGTTTCTTTTTTCATTGCCGCGTTCCCAGAAGAACCTTCCGGTGGCAGGTTTTGCAGGTGTATCTGGAAGAAACAGGAGACAAATTCGTTAAACTTATTTCAATTGACACTATAACGGCCTATTGGTAAAATGGAGATAGCGACATTAAATAAAGAAAGAAGAGGAGAACAATATGACGATCAGAATCGGAATTATGGGTTATGGAAATCTTGGACGCGGCGTTGAGTGCGCCATCAAACAGAATCCGGATATGGAGCTTGCGGCAGTATTTACAAGAAGAGATCCGAAAAATGTCAGGATCCTGACCGAAGGCGCAAAGGTTTACCATGCGGACGAAGCGAAGCATATGACAGATAAGATCGATGTCCTGATCCTTTGCGGCGGAAGTGCGACAGATCTTCCGGTGCAGACACCGGAGTATGCGAAATATTTCACCGTAGTGGACAGCTTTGACACACACGCGAGAATTCCGGAGCACTTTGCAGCTGTCGATGCAGCGGCAAAGGAAGCAGGAAATGTAGCAGTGATCTCCGCAGGCTGGGATCCGGGTATGTTCTCCTTAAATCGTGTATACGCAAACGCAATTCTTCCGGATGGTAAAGACTATACATTCTGGGGCAAAGGCGTAAGCCAGGGACATTCTGACGCGATCCGCCGTATCAATGGCGTGAAGGACGCGAGACAGTACACAGTACCGGTTGAGAGCGTGTTAGAGAAGATCAGAAACGGTGAGACTCCGGAGCTCACAACGAGAGAGAAACACACAAGAGAGTGCTATGTTGTTGCTGAAGAGGGTGCTGATCTTGCACGCATCGAAAAAGAGATCGTAACGATGCCGAACTACTTCTCCGACTATGACACAACGGTTCATTTCATCAGCGAGGAAGAGATGAAGCGCGACCACTCTACACTCCCGCACGGCGGTTTCGTGATCAGAAACGGAAAGACCGGATGGAATCAGGAGAATACACATGTGATTGAGTATCGTCTGAAACTGGATTCCAACCCGGAGTTCACTTCCTCCGTGATCGTTTGCTGTGCCCGCGCCGCATTCCGCATGAAACAGGAGGGAATGAGCGGATGCAAGACCATTCTTGACATTCCGCCGGCATACCTTTCCGCAAAGAGCGGCGAGGAACTCAGAAAGAATCTCCTGTAATCATAAAAAGAACCTTTAAAGGCGGCGAAAGAGCCGGCCTTTGATCAATCATACCTCCGCCCTGTGTCCGCAGCCGACAGATACAGGGCGGAAGTATCAATTGCCATGCATTCAGAAAAGACTGCAAACGGGATCCATGCATGGCGGATTTTGTAGAGGGTGAAGATATGACACTTAAGAAGAATCATCCGGCAGGCTACAACGGGATTACGGACGGTGTGATCTGGCAGCAGCTTCTGCTCTTTTTCTTTCCGATCCTGTTCGGGACATTTTTCCAGCAGCTTTACAACACGGCAGATGCCATGATCGTTGGAAAATTCGTTGGAAAAGAAGCACTTTCCGCGGTAGGGGGTACGACAGGAACGTTGATCAACCTGTTAGTTGGTTTCTTCGTCGGAATGTCCTCCGGCGCGGCCGTTGTCGTATCCCAGTTCTATGGGGCAAAGGAAGACCAGCAGGTGCAGAAATCGGTCCACACATCGTTCTGTCTGGCGCTGGCTGGCGGTGTGGCACTCTTAGTGATCGGTGAGATCTTCACTCCGGCTGCAATCCGGGCTATGGGTGCTCCCGAAGAGATCCTTGGATATTCTGTGACATATCTCAGGATCTATTTTCTGGGTATCATCGGAAATCTGGTCTATAACATGGGCGCTGCGATCCTACGAGCTGTGGGAGATTCGAAGAGACCGCTCTATTTCCTTGTGGCGAGCTGCCTGACCAATATTGCTCTGGATCTCCTGTTTGTAGTCTGTTTTCATATGGAAGTTGCCGGGGCGGCGCTTGCGACGATCATGTCCCAGCTTTTATCGGCAGTACTCGTTATGATAACGCTGATCCGGACAAAAGAATCTTACCGTTTTATCCCGAAGGAACTCCGTGTGGAGCCGGTATTATTAAAGAGGATCATAAAGATCGGTCTCCCGGCGGGACTGCAGTCCATGATGTACTCGATTTCCAACATCCTGATCCAGGCAAATATCAACGGATATGGAACGAACACGATCGCGTCTTGGGCAGTTTATGGAAAGATCGACGGTATCTTCTGGATGACCATGGATGCTATGGGAATTTCTGTGACGACTTTTGCGGGACAGAACTTCGGTGCAGGAAAGATCAAACGTCTGAAAAAGGGCACCTATGTGGGGCTTCTCATGTCGACGATCATTACGGCAGTACTTGGTGTATTTATGTTTACGGCAGGTCCGGTACTCATCAGTCTCTTTACGAATGATGTGGATGTTATGGCGGAGAGCATGAGTATTATCCGCTTCCTGGTGCCGTTCTGGTTCTGCTACATCTGCGTCAACGTATATCCGTGTACGCTGCGAGGCGTGGGCGATGCCCTGATCCCGATGCTGATCATCTGTGTTGGAACATGTATCCTGCGTGTGCTCTGGGTATTCGGCGCGGGCGCGGTCCATCCGGGGCTGTACACGACGCTGACGAGTTATCCGTTAAGCTGGACTATCACTTCGCTGGCATTCCTGGTATACTATTACCGGTTTAGTGCGATGAGAAAGTTAAATAAACTGATTGAAGAATAAGCATAACTGTTCGGCAGGTCTGTGAATTTATTGTTCTGCTCTGCTGAACAATTATAATAAGTGTAACTAGAATATGGATGTTCAATTTGAATTTAAAGAGAAAAATGGGGGCGCTTGTGTGACAAAGCTTTTGGCACCAGGCGCCGTCTGCGTGGTTCCGGAAAGTCTGGGCGGACTCCCGGTGACAGAGCTGGCGGACAAGGTATTTTCGGGGAGTGTGGTGGAGAAAGTCTATCTACCTCGGACACTCACCCGGATTGGAAGATATGAATTTTATAGATGTGAGGAACTTCGGGAGATTCATTTTTACGGGGCGCTCCGGGAAGTCGGCGGCGGTGTGTTCACGGGCTGCCGGAATATCAGGAGTCTGACCGTGCATATGGGGATGGATGAAGAGTCGGCACTCAGGGATTTTGTGACGGAGATCAATGAGAGAGTCACAGTGCATGTGTTTATGCAGGGCGGACAAAATCGAATGCAGGACGAGAGAGATACGGACTCTGAACGAACAGCGCTGGATTCAAGTGCTTTTGAGGAAGAGAACGGGGAGACAGAGACTGCGCGTGTGATCTTCCCGGAATACTACGACGAGGCGGTGGAAAATACGCCCGCCAGGATCACGGTATCCAATATCCACGGTGCGGGGCAGAAGTACCGCTACTGTTTTGAGGGACGAAAATTCCGATTTGACAGGTATGATAAAATGTTTGTGTATGAAAAAGCAGAGGAATCGGTTCTCATGGCATCGAAGATCGCGGTGACCCGGCTGCAGTATCCGAAAGGACTGTGGGAGAGCGCGAAAAAGGAATATGAAAAGTTTCTTATGGAGAATCTTTATGAAGTACTTCTCGGCAGCCTTGAGGACCCGGAGACCATAAAATGGATTGCGGGACAGTATTTAACACCGGAAAAGAATCCGCTGACGGCGGATAAGATGTCGGGGCTGATCACGGAGATCTCGAAAAAGCATCTGCCGGAGCTTTTGGGGATGTTTATGGAGATCCAGAGGAAGAAGTTTGGCGTAAAGAAGAAAAAGTTTGATTTTGATTTGTGAGGAGGTCAGAAATCGTCATGAGAGAAGATGCGGCATGGTCGCCGATCCTGAGAGAGCAGGGCGCGCTGGAAGAACTGGCGGCGATCGGCGTTGAGATCATACGGAACGCGAGGAATGAGCTGTATCTTTCCATGCGGTTTCTCGACGTGGCCTTAAATGGTCTGTTACCGGTGGCGGACAACAGCATCAAGGGAATCGGAACGGACGGAACCTTATTATCATTTGAGACAGGATACATCTGCGGTTGGTACCGGAGAAATCCTGTTTATGTAAACCGCATGATCCTGCACGAGACTTTCCACTGTCTCTTTGTCCACCCATGGTCGAGAAAAAAGCGGACAGAGGAATACTGGAATCTGGCATGCGATATCGCTGTGGAATCCCTGATCGATGGAATCCACAAGCCGTGCGTCCATCTGCCGATGTCACCGGTGCGGGTGGAATTTTATGGACGTCTGAGGAAAAAGATCAAGGTACTGAACGCGGAGAGCATCTATCACACTATGCAGGAGATGGAGCTTTCGGAGATCGAATATGAGCGGCTCTGCCGGGAATTTTGCCGGGACGATCATTCCAGATGGGAGAAAGAGGACGAGAAAAAGTCCCCGAATCCCAACCGGAACCGAAAAAACGATTGGGATGACAAGCGGGAGAAGATGCAGGCGGAGATGGAGGCGTTTTCCAACGAGGCGGCGGATGACTCCAAGGAGCTGATGGACCAGCTGGCGGTGGAAAACCGGGAGCGGTACGATTACCGGAAATTTTTGCGGAAATTTTCGGTGCTGAAGGAGACGGTTCAGATCGATCCGGATGCGTTCGACTATGTATTCTACAATTATGGCATGCAGTTATACGGAAATATGCCGTTGATCGAGCCCCTTGAGACGAAGGAAGTCCGGCGGATCGAGGATTTTGTGGTCGTTATCGACACTTCGATGTCATGTTCCGGGGAGCTGGTGAAGAAATTCCTGGAAGAGACCTACGGGGTGCTGGCTCAGTCGGAGAGCTTCTTTAAGAAGGTCAATATCCACATTTTGCAGTGCGACGATAAAGTACGGCAGGATGTGAAGATCGAGAGCGAGGAGGACCTTCGGAATTATATGGACCACATGGAGCTCCATGGCATGGGCGGGACTGATTTCCGCCCGGCATTCCTGCATGTGGACCAGATGATCAAGGCGGGAAAGTTCAGCAGGTTGCGGGGACTTCTCTATTTTACGGACGGATATGGGACATTTCCGGTGAAAATGCCGCCCTACGACACGGCCTTCGTGTTTATGCGGGATAATTATACTGACGCGGACGTTCCGCCCTGGGCGATGAAGGTGATTCTGGACCCGGAGTCGATGGAGGACGTGGGGAAAATATTAGATGGAAAATAGTAACTGTTCAGTAGGTCTGCGCATTTACTGCGCTGACCGTAAGAAAACTTAGAATGGAAGGCAAAAATCCTATCGGCATAGCCGATTTGGAATGGATTTTTGCGCGTAACTGTGGGGGTACTGAACAGTTACGGAAAGTAAAAGGTTTGACAGGCTGGTTCACGGACTGTAAAAATTATACCGGAGTAAAAAGATATGAACATCAAGCGTGCAAAACAGGAAATTAAAAATACGATACAGGTGTATCTGACGAAGAACGCACACGGGGAATACGAGATCCCGTCCATGCGGCAGCGCCCGGTGCTGCTCATCGGTCCGCCAGGAATCGGAAAGACCCAGATCATGGAGCAGGTGGCGCGGGAGTGCGGGATCGGTCTCGTCTCCTACACGATCACACACCATACGAGACAGAGTGCCATCGGTCTCCCGTTTATCTCGGAGAAGACTTACAGTGGGAAGAATGTCCATGTGACGGAATATACCATGAGTGAGATCGTCGCGGCGATCTACAATAAGATCGAGGACACAGGACTCTCCGAGGGACTTCTCTTCATTGATGAGATCAACTGCGTTTCCGAGACATTGGCCCCGGCCATGCTGCAGTTTTTGCAGTATAAGACTTTCGGAAATCATAAGATCCCGGATGGCTGGATCATCGTGGCGGCAGGAAACCCGCCGGAATACAATAAATCCGTGCGGGAATTCGATATTGCGACCCTGGACCGCATCAAAAAGATTGATGTGGAGGCAGATTTTGAGGTCTGGAAGGAATACGCGAAACAGGCGGATATCCATCCGGCGATCCTGTCGTTCCTCACCGCAAAGCCGCAGTATTTTTACCAGGTGGAGACCACCGTGGACGGAAAAGTGTTCGCGACACCTCGTGGATGGGAAGACCTCTCCGGATTTTTGAAGGTCTGCGAGAAGGTGGGGCTTACCTGCGACCGGGAGGTTGTGGTACAGTATATCGAGCACCCGCGGATCGCGAAAGATTTTGCGAACTATCTGGAATTATATAAGAAGTATCAGGCGAGATACCAGATCGACGAGATCCTGGAAGGAAAGCGGGACGAGCACCTGATGGAACAGGCGGCGAAAGCGCCGTTTGATGAGAAGCTTTCGATCATCAGCCTGATTTTAGCGAAGCTCGATGTGGAGTTCAAGGCTTATGCGCAGAAAGAGGATTATCTGGAAGTGCTGTTTGGAGAGCTGAAAGCATTCAAGAGAAGCTTGGAAGGTAAAGCGGAGGCAGGAGAAACGATAGAGACAGTGCCGCAGACTCCAATCGCCATCTTTTCCCAGCAGATCGAGGCATTCACTGCGGTATCCGAGCAGAAACAGAAAGCTGGACTCCTCACGAGGTCGGAAAAGTATCGCTGTGCCGATATCACAGCGGCCATGAACCGGTATCTACAGATTGTGAAAGCAGAACTGTTATCTGATGGCGGTGAGATATTCGACCGGTTCCGGGAGATGTTTGGCGAAGAACGGACAGAACTGGAAAATCTGTGTGCCCATGCCGGACAGGCGCTGGAGTACGCCTTTGATTTCATGGAAGGAACCTTCGGCAGCAGCCAGGAGATGGTGGTGTTTATCACGGAACTCAACTCTAGCGCCCCGGCCGTGCGGTTCTTACAGGAAAATGAGTGTGAACGATATTTTGAATACAATAAGAATCTGCTGTTTGATGAGAGACGGGCAGATATTCTGAGCAGGCTGGACAGACTTGGGGCATTTTAATTGGAAAGGAAAGTGATCATATGGAATACGAAGGAACCGTATACCGCCCGCCGAGCGAGGCGAGAAGCTTAATTATTCAGGTGACTGTGGGCTGTGCCCATAACCGGTGCACCTTCTGCAACATGTACCGGGTGAAAAAATTCCGAGTGCGGACAAAAGAAGAGATCATGAAGGATCTGGACGAATGCCGCGATTATTACGGACCGTATGTCAGCCGCGTATTCTTTGCAGACGGTGATGCACTGGTGGTAAAGACAGAACTTCTTTTAGAGCTTCTGGCTTACGTCCACAAAAATTTCCCGTATGTGGAACGGATCACCTCCTATGGGACTGCAAAGGATGTTCTGGCAAAGTCTGAGGAAGATTTAAAAGCCTTAGCGGCAGCAGGACTCGAGATGGTCTATATCGGAGCGGAATCCGGCGATGACCGCGTTCTGGAGCATATCCATAAGGATGTGACGGCGGCCCAGATCGCGGCGGCGGGACAGAAATTGAAGCGCTGCGGCATCAAGACCTCTGTGACGCTGATCTCCGGCCTCGGCGGAAGAAAAGGGATCCGGGAACATGCCATCAAGTCGGCGGAGCTGATCAATCAGATGAATCCGGAGTATGCCTCCTTCCTGACATTGCGCCTCTATGAGGGGACCCAGATGAATGAGGAAGTAAAACGCGGGGAGATGGAGCTTATCACCCCGGACGAGATCGTGGAGGAAATGGAGCTGTTTTTAACACACATTGATTCTCCCGGAACGATCTTCCGGACAAACCACGCGTCCAACTATGTAGTGCTTGCGGGAACTTTTAACGAAGATATTCCGAAAATGCTGGCACAACTGGAGGACGCAAAGAAAAGACAGCGTTACCGCCTTGAAGAATGGCGCAGACATATTTAAGTAAGAAGAGCAGAGAAAACAGTCCCGCGGGCTTTCTGGACGCTTAAAACGGCAGAAAAATGGCTCGCGGGATATGCCTTTTCAGGGCTTTCCGGGATGATCCCGGAGGGGCCTCTTCTTGTAGATTGTATTCAAAAAACAACAAGATATAGTTTTGAATCATGAATTTTTCACCATATATATGGTTTTGGTATATCATATTTATATAGCAGTACTCCTTGCAATCCGGGAACAATACAGTTATAATAGAATCGTTCTCGCGTGAGTGACTAAAAATAACGTGGCGGGAACATGACATGACCGCCTTAAGAGACTCGTGGCGGCAGGTCCGACAGATCAATCATAAAATATCTAAATCAGATAAAATTTCTGTATAATTCTGAAAAAAACAAACTGTATATACAACCAAGAAAACTATCAGCAACTGAAATGTACATGCCTGAGGCCGGCCAGTAAATGCGCGGACCTGTAGGTCAGCTGTGTTTTTTAGCAGAATAGACAGAAGAGAAAAACAGGCAACGGCAGTTGTGCGTAAAGCGGACAATTCTGCCAACACAATGAAATGAAACGGGGAATCAGGGATGAAGATCATCAAAAGAAACGGAGCGGAGGAAAGTTTTGACACGCTCAAGATCGTAAATGCGGTCCAGAAGGCGTGCAACGCCACAGAAAATGCCTATCTGGCACCGGAACAGCTTACGGATATCGCGGATTATGTAGAGTATAAGTGCAATAAGCTGGGACGTGCTGTGTCTGTAGAGGAGATTCAGGATATGGTCGAGAACCAGTTGATGGCCATAGGTGCTTTTGCGATCGCGAAAAATTATGTGCGCTACCGCTATGACCGCTCTCTGGTGCGGAGAGCAAACACGACGGACAACCGGATCCTGTCCCTGATCGAGTGTAACAATGAAGAGGTTATGCAGGAGAACTCCAACAAGAACCCGACCGTCAACAGTGTACAGCGTGACTATATGGCTGGAGAGGTCAGCAAGGATCTCACGAGAAGACTTCTTCTTCCGGAAGATATCGTTGAGGCGGATAAGCAGGGAATCATCCACTTCCACGACTCCGACTATTTTGCACAGCATATGCATAACTGTGATCTTGTAAACCTGGAGGACATGCTGCAGAACGGCACGGTGATCAGCGAGACCCTGATCGAACGCCCGCACAGCTTTTCCACAGCCTGCAACATTGCGACTCAGATCATCGCTCAGGTTGCCAGCAACCAGTACGGCGGACAGAGCATCAGCCTTGCGCATCTCGCTCCGTTCGTCCAGGTATCGAGGGTGAAGATCCGTCAGGAAGTGATTGGCGAGATGAAGGATCTTGGAATTGCTGTGACAGAGGATCAGATCGATAAGCTCACGGAGGAGCGTCTCCGCAGAGAGATCACGAAGGGAATCCAGACGATCCAGTATCAGGTCGTAACACTCCTTACTACAAACGGACAGGCACCGTTCGTTACCGTTTACATGTACCTCGACGAGGCAAAGAATCCGCAGGAGAAAAAAGACCTTGCGATGATCATCGAGGAGACCTTAAAACAGAGATATCTCGGCGTTAAAAATGAAGCCGGCGTATGGATCACACCGGCATTCCCGAAGCTGATCTATGTGCTCGATGAGGACAACATCACTCCGGATGCGCCGTATTACTATTTGACAGAGCTTGCGGCAAAATGTACCGCAAAGCGCATGGTTCCGGATTATATCTCCGCGAAGAAGATGCGGGAGTTAAAGGGCGATGTGTATACATGTATGGGATGCCGTTCCTTCCTGACTCCGGACCGTTCCTACGTAAAAGGAAACCTTGCGAATGCAGGAAACTACCGGGAAGGCGAGCGCAAGTATTATGGCCGCTTCAATCAGGGCGTTGTAACGGTCAACCTCGTTGATATCGGACTCAGTGCAAGAAAAGACATGAACAGGTTCTGGGAGATCTTTGATGAGAGAATGGAACTCTGCCACCGCGCAATGCGCTGCCGCCACGAGAGATTAAAAGGAACCTTATCCGATGCGGCTCCGATCCTCTGGCAGTATGGCGCACTTGCCCGCTTAAAGAAAGGCGAGACCATCGACAAGCTCCTGTATGACGGATATTCCACGCTTTCCCTTGGCTATGCAGGCCTCTGGGAGTGTGTATACAGCTTAATCGAGAAGAAACTGACTGAGCCGGAAGGAAAGAAACTTGGTCTTGAGATCATGCAGAAGTTAAATGACTCCTGCGCGAAGTGGAAAGAGGCGGAGAATATCGATTACAGCATCTACGGAACCCCGCTGGAGTCCACAACTTACTCCTTCGCGAAGAGTCTTCAGAGACGCTTCGGCATCGTAAAGGGCGTAACCGACAGAAACTACATCACAAACAGCTACCATGTACATGTAACGGAACCGATCGATGCCTTCAGTAAGTTAAAATTAGAGTCTGAATTTCAGGCACTGTCCCCGGGCGGAGCGATCAGCTACGTGGAAGTTCCGAACATGCAGGATAATATCCCGGCTGTTCTTCAGGTCATCCGTTACATCTATGACAATATCATGTACGCGGAGTTAAATACGAAGAGCGATTACTGTCAGGTATGCGGTTACGACGGCGAGATCAGGATCATCGAGGATGACGGAAAGCTCGTATGGGAATGCCCACACTGCGGAAACCGTGACCAGAGCAAGCTCAATGTGGCGAGACGTACCTGCGGCTACATCGGAACACAGTTCTGGAATCAGGGCAGAACACAGGAAATTAAGGAAAGGGTACTGCACCTGTAATGAATTACGGAGAGATCAAAACATGTGATATTGCAAACGGTGAGGGAGTCCGCGTGTCCCTCTTTGTGTCCGGCTGTACACATCACTGTAAAAATTGCTTTAATGATGTGGCGTGGGATTTCGGATACGGAAAGCCGTTTACGGAAGAGACGGAAGAAATGTTATTAAAGGCACTGGAGCCGGATTTTGTGGATGGATTATCGCTTCTTGGTGGAGAACCTTTTGAGCCGGAGAACCAGCGGGTACTTCTTCCGTTCTTAAAGAAAGTGCGTGAGAGATTCCCAAAGAAAAATATCTGGTGCTATACCGGTTATCTTTTCGATAAAGAGCTTCTCGGTGAGAGCCGGGCGAGATGCGAGTGTACGGATGAGATGTTAAGTCTGATCGATGTCCTCGTGGACGGCGAGTTTGTTCAGGAACTTTACAGCGTGGCACTGGCATTCCGCGGTTCGGAGAACCAGAGGATCATCGATGTGAAAAAGTCTCTGGAAACAGGGAAAATCGTCTGGCATGATCTGATCAGCCGGGGGATCTCGATGAAGTTTAATTAGAATATAAAGCTATATATAGAAAAGATCCGGCAGTTGGGTTATTTTACAGGGATTTTTGATTCTGTAAGACAACTTGACTGCCGGATTTTTTTGATGTAATAGGAAATTCCGAGAAATTCCTTGTCTCACAAAAGGCACTAGCGTGCCAATGATGCACACTCGCGCGAAGATGTAGATTGTCGCAAGCGACCGCACGAATGTGCCAAGGTGCAAATTCCGGTCGACCTGGGGAATATGCAGCCAAGGCACCTCTTTTTTATAAAATCTGTAGTGCAGGTAAGGACATCATGTGAAAAATGAAGTCTGGATATGGCATCTGGATAGATTTAGAGCTGCCGCCGCTCTTGACTTTTGGAGAGTATTCTCGTATACTAATATAGTTCTAAATAGAACAGTTCATTTTTGAACTAGAGGTGATACACATGAAATTTGTTGATTTTATGGCGGACAGCCGGGATTTCTATACGGGGCTCATTGATCCGGTCTGCAAAAAATACGGGCTGACCCAGATGGAATTCAATATTCTGCTGTTTCTCGCCAACAATCCGGAGTGCGACACCGCCGCCCGGATTATCAAGAAGCGGGCTTTTACAAAGTCCCATGTTTCCATGTCTGTCCGCTCATTGGAAGAGCGCGGACTGCTCACAGGGGAATATTATGGGATGGACCGGAGGACGATCCATCTGAAGCTCACGGACGCTGCTGCGCCGATAGTCTCTGATGGAAAAAACGTCCAGAAACGGGCTGCTGAGATCATCTGCCGCGGATTCTCCCCGGAAGAGCACCGGATGCTGTTCGAACTTATGAACCGGATCAATTCAAACATTTCAGATTACAGGAAAGAAGGAAAACTGCATGAACAACAGTAAAGAATTTCTTGGGACAGAGCCGATCGGAAAACTCCTCTTTAAGCTTGCCGTTCCCTCTGTCATCGCACAGATCGTCAACATGTTGTACAACATTGTTGACCGGATCTACATTGGACATATCCCGGGAAGCGGAAGTCTCGCTCTGACCGGTGTCGGTGTCTGCCTGCCAATCATTATGGTAGTCTCTGCCTTTGCGGCTCTGGTCGGATCCGGAGGTGCGCCGAGAGCGTCGATCTTTATGGGAAAAGACGATATGGACTCCGCGGAGAAGATCCTTGGTGGCTGCTTCACGGTCCAGATCATCATCTCCGCGATCTTGACGGCGATCTTGTTGCTGTTTGGCCGTTCTATGCTGTTGGTATTCGGTGCCAGTGAGAACACCATCGACTACGCCGTTGATTACATGAGTATCTACGCTGTCGGAACGATCTTTGTCCAGATGACGCTGGGCATGAACATGTTCATCACGGCCCAGGGATTTTCAAAGATCAGTATGCTGACAGTTACCATCGGCGCTGTCTGCAATATTATTCTGGACCCGCTCTTTATCTTCGGGCTTGGCATGGGCGTAAAGGGCGCAGCTCTTGCGACGATCATCTCTCAGGCGGTGTCCTGCAGCTGGGTTCTTACGTTCCTGACAGGAAAAAAGACATTCCTGCGGATCAAAAAGGAGAACTTAAAGCCGGCTCCATCCATCATTCTCCCGTGCCTGGCACTGGGGCTTTCCACATTTGTGATGCAGTCCAGTGAGAGCGTCATCTCCGTATGCTTTAACTCTTCCCTGTTAAAATACGGTGGAGATCTGGCGGTCGGTGCCATGACGATCCTTACAAGTACGATGCAGTTCGCGATGCTGCCGCTTCAGGGAATCGGACAGGGCGCGCAGCCGATCATGAGCTATAACTACGGCGCGAAAAAGGTAGACCGTATGAAGAAGACATTCAAGCTCCATCTTGCGATCTCCCTGATCTATTCCACGTTGTTCTGGCTCTTTGTTGAGATGTTTCCGAGCTTATTTGCAGGAATCTTCAGCGCGGATCCGACGCTCGTCTCCTTTACGGCAGGTGCACTCCGGATCTATTGTGGTGCGATGTTCCTCTTCGGAATCCAGCTTGCCTGCCAGATGACCTTCGTTGCCATCGGATATGCAGTCTGCTCGATCATCGTAGCGGTTGTCCGGAAGTTTATTCTGCTTCTCCCATTGATCTTTGTAGTTCCGATGTTTGTGAGCAATAAGACGATGGGCGTCTACATGGCAGAGCCGATCGCGGATGCAATCGCAGTGACATTCACGGCGATTTTGTTCTCAATCCAGTTTAGGAAAGCACTCAGAAAGCTGGAGAAAACGTGATAAAAATTATACAATAAAAATCCGGTAATCAGAGATAACCGCAATGTATGGTTGCGAGATATTCTGATTACCGGATTTTTGTATTCCAATGGGATGATACCGACAGCTGCTCGATGTGTTTTTTCCTATTCTGGACAAACAATCTTACCAGCCACTGCACATGCCGCAGCCGTTCTCGGGGAGGCGAGATAGATCTGGACCTTGGATGTTCCCATACGTCCAAGGAAGTTGCGGTTGTTGGTAGCGACAACACGCTCACCGTCGGTCAGGATACCGCCTGCGCGTCCGCAGCAGAGACCGCAGCCCGGGTGGGTGATCATTGCGCCCGCTTCGGCGAGAGTCTCAAGAATTCCGAGATCAGCCGCCTGCTTGTAGATCTTCCGGCTGGCCGGAGTTACGATCAGCTTTACGAATTTTGCAACCTGTTTGCCCTTTAAAACTTCGGCGGCAGCAGCCAGATCTTCCAGACGTCCGTTTGTGCAGGAACCGATGAATATCTGGTCGATCTCTGTGCCTTCAAGTTCGCTGACATTGCGGATCTTGTCCACCTGGGACGGACATGCCATGACCGGAACGAAATCTTCCGCGTTGTACTCCATCACGCGGCAGTAAGCTGCGTCCGGATCGCCGAAAAGACTCTTCTGGTAGTCGTTTAAGGTAATGTCACAGTATTCCGCCGTCTTTTCATCCGGTGTGAACAGAGCGCACTTTGCGCCTGCCTCGATCGCCATGTTGGAGATCGTCATGCGGCTCGCAACCGTCATGTTTTCAACGGCGCTTCCGGAAAATTCCAGCGCCTTGTAAGTAGCACCGTCTGCGCCGAGATCACCGATGAGACGGAGAATAATGTCCTTTGACATCACGTTCTCCGGCAGTTTTCCGTTGATGACGACCTTGATCGTCTCCGGTACGCGGATCCACATGGTACCGGTTCCTAAGATACTTGCCATCTCGGTATATCCGATCCCGGAAGAGAATGCGCCGACGCAGCCGTAAGTCGTTGTGTGGCTGTCGGTACCGAATGCGATATCGCCCGGCTTTACATATCCGGCTTCGGTCATTAACTGGTGGCAGATTCCGTCGCTTCTGTGTACGTGGGTCATGCCGTACTTTTCAGCGAATGCATTTCCGATGAGGAAGTGTCTCGTGTCGTCCTGCTGGCTTGCCGGAACGAGGTGATCGTAGATCAGAACGACCTTGTCCGGATCCCACAGCTTTTTAAAGCCCATTTCTTCAAATTTTTCAGCCACGAACGGAATAAAAATGTCGTGGATCATGACGCGGTCCACATTTACGATCGCGATATCCCCCGGCTTTACGGACTTTCCGGTATTATGTTCAACGATTTTCTCAATTACTGTCTTTCCCATTGTATTCTCCCCCTTTAATCGAGACCATTCAGCTTGCGCATGGCTTTTACAAGACCGCCTGCGCGGATAATGTCCATCAGGTTCTCAGGAAGAGACGCAATCGGGTACTCTTTTCCGTTGTAGTCGATGTGTTCGTTCATCACAACAGATACGGTGTCGCCCTCTTTGATGTCATCGTGGAGCGTCGGCTGTTCGATTAAGAGCAGGCCGTTGTTGATGGAGTTACGGAAGAAGATCCTCGCGAAGGATTTCGCGATCACGCACTGGATTCCCAGCGCTTTGATGATCTCCGGGGCCTGTTCCCTGGAAGAGCCGCAGCCGAAGTTCTTTCCGGCAACAATGATATCGCCCGGCTTGATCTGTCCTGCAAGCTCCGGGCGGAGCGGACTGAATCCGTACTGTTTCATATCGTCAATGGTTTTTAATGCAAGGTACTCGGTCGGGATGATGATGTCGGTGTCGATGTCATCGCCCAGGACCCAGACCTTTCCAGTCATTTTTTCCATGTAAATATCCTCGATTTCTATACAAATATATAATGACGTTGGGGTCAAAAGCTTTTGCCCTCTCTGATACCGAATTACTCAGGTAAACACCAATCAGTGAAGAAATGATTCTGTCCCACTGGTATTATATCGGAAGACCACATCTGCCCACACAAAAGCGCAGGCAGATGCAAAAATAGTCATTTCAAATCGATATAGCCTATAAATCGCTCGCTAACGCAATCTCGCCTTTAATTGCAGAAGCAGTAACAGTCGCAGCGGATCCAAGATATACCTTGGAGCTCGGATGGCCTGCGCGGCCCTTGAAGTTTCTTGTACCGGTGCTGATCAGAACTTCATTCTCGCCGATAACGCCCTGGCAGCTTCCCCAGCATACGCTACAGTTCGGATTCATAACAATTGCTCCAGCTTCCATAAAGGTGTCGATCAGACCTTCCTTCAGTGCCTGGAGATAAACGGTCTGGCTTGCCGGAACCACAAGGAAACGAACTTTTTCAGCGACCTTCTTTCCTTTAATGATGGAAGCGCCGACTCTCAGGTCCTCGATACGTCCGTTGTTGCAGGAACCTAAGAATGCCTCGTCGATCTTCACGCCGCGGACTTCCTCAGCCGGAACCAGGTTATCAACGAAGTCTGGTTTTGCCACTACCGGACGGATCTTGGAGAGGTCAAAGGTATATTCTCTCGCGTATACAGCATCCGGATCGCTCTTAAAGAGTGCCTTCGGCTTTCTTCCGTGAGATTCCAGATATTCGATGGCTTTCTCATCCGGCTCAAAGATACCGGTCTTTGCACCTGCCTCAACAGCCATGTTGCAGAGGACCATACGCTCGCTGATGCTTAATGTCTTAGCGCCTTCGCCGGTGAACTCCATAACCTGGTAGTTGCAGCCGTTTGCGCCGATGGTGCCGATGATGGTTAAGATCAGGTCTCTCGCGTAAACGCCTTCCGGCAGCTTTCCGACGAGGTTGAATTTTACAGTCTCAGGAACAAGAACCCAGGATTTTCCTGTCACCATGCCGTAGAGGAGGTCTGTACATCCAACTCCGGTACCGAAGGCGCCGAGAGCGCCGTAGGAACATGTGTGGCTGTCAGCGCCGAAGATCAGCTCACCCGGGCAGACGTAATTCTCCATCATGATCTGGTGGCAGACGCCCTTTCCTTCCCAGAAATCGATGTTGTTTTCCTTCGCGAAGTCGCGCATCTTCTTCTGGGACGCCGCTGTCTTCGGACAGTCAGACGGGACATTGTGGTCTACAATGAATACCATCTTTTTGGTGTCCGCGATGTGCGGATGTTTTAATTTATTGCGGTACATGTCAACGGTCAGATGTGTGGTTCCGTCGTTGCTCATCATACGGTCTAATGTTACGGTATGGATATCTCCCGGTTTTACGTAGTCAACACCGGCTGCCGCTGCGATGATCTTTTCTGCGATTGTCATTCCCATTGTCCTACTCCTCCTCACGGTTTAAAGAAGCGATCAGTCCGCCCTGATTTAAGATGTTCTGCATGTATTCCGGCAGCTTTGTGCAGGAATATGTCTTTCCATTTGCATGAGCAGTTCCGTCGGACATGGAAAGTTCCATGGTATCGCCGGTCTTTACATCATCCGGCAGGTCTTTACAGACGATAACCGGAAGTCCGATATTGATCGCATTTCTATAGAAAATCCTTGCGAAGGATTTTGCAACGACGGCCTGTACGCCGAGGGCTTTTAAAACGCCCGGTGCCTGTTCTCTGGAAGAACCGCAGCCGAAGTTCTCGCCGCCGACAACAAAATCGCCCGGTTTTACTTTTTTGGGGAAATCCGGGTCGAGAGACTCGAATGTGTGCTCTTTCATCTCTTCCAGATTCGGTAAGAGCAGATATTGGGATGCAATGATCTGATCGGTATCAAGGTCATTATGAAATTTAAAGATCATTCCTTTTGCCATGACTTTATATGTTCCTTTCTTATCTAAGAAATATTAAAAGACAGCTGCGAAGATCTAGACCGTCAGCCGCCGTAACAGTTCATGAATTCTTTCATTTCCCTATTATAACATAGGATCAGGCATAAATAAAATGGCACGTATTGATATGGCACATAACTTAAAGTTATAAAATTATAGTACTCTCCAGCGCCGGGAAAAGGACATAAAAATTGCTGCAGTTAAACTCTGTATTTGACCGGACATGACAGCTGTATTTTTACACCTCCGGTCGGATCATCACGGAAAACTGCAGCAAAAATGGAACTTATCTGGTTATTTCAGCTTCAAAACTGCCGTCTGCGGTCTCGTCTCAGCCGTCAGCACCAGTGTGTTGGAGTCGTACTCCACCACATTCCGGCAGAGTCCTGTAAATTCCTCAAGACGTCCGATCACCGGATAGCCGAAATGGTCAGAACGGTAGTGCATCGGGATCACAACGCGGGGCGCGAGGTCATCCACCACAGCCTTCGCCTGGACCGCATCGATCGTATAATAACCGCCCACAGGGATCAGGATCGCGTCGAGATGCTTTAACAGATCCTTTTGTTCTCTGGTAAGAGGACATCCGATGTCACCCATATGGGCAATTTTAAGTCCATCTGATTCTAAAATGTGGATCCGGTTCGGTCCACGGAGGGCTCCCTGTTCCGGGTCATGCCAGGTGTCGATCTTCGTGATGGAAAACGGGTTCTTTGTCCCGCTGTGCTTTAAGGTCACTGCGTCCGTGTAACCGTGGTCACCATGTTCGTGGCTGCAGAGTACCATGTCTGCGGTGAGGGAAAGCGGCGCGAGTCCCGGTACCGTATTTGGGCCATATGGATCAAAAACAATGGAAAACCCATCTTTTTCAATGGTAAAACAGGAATGACCATTCCAGGTGATAGAAATAGAATTCATAGTTGTGTCCTCCTCTCGAGCAGTTAGAAATGATTGGTCAGATAATTATATTTTATCATGAAACGCAGGGGGATTCAATGGACGAAAAGGAAGGTTCTCATCTGTGCCAGAGTGGGAAATTTATGTGATCAGTGCTTGAGAAAGCAGGAGCAACCGCGGTATAATAATGGATATAATGTCGGGAATAACAGGAGGAAATGACGATGGAGCTTACACAGGTAAAGCACGAGATTGAAACATTGGCGGAGAAATACCGGGATGAGTTTGAGGCGGTCAGTGCATACATATTTGCTCATCCGGAGCTGGCATACCATGAAATGCTGGCGCAGGATCAACTGTGCGGGTTGCTGGAAAAGCATGGCTTTAAAGTACAGCGGGGAGCCGGCTCTCTGGAGACCGCATTTGTGGCAGAATACCGGAGCGGAAAGCCGGGAATGACCTTTGCCTTTATGTGCGAGTACGACGCTCTTCCTGAAATTGGACATGCATGCGGTCACAATCTGATCGGCACCAGCGGAGCCGGAGCCGGTGTGATATTAAAAGAGATCATGGAAAAATATGGGATCGGAGGAACCCTGAAGGTTCTTGGAACACCGGCAGAGGAAAACGGAAGCGGAAAGATCACGATGCTGGACGAAGGAATTTTCGACGATGTGGATATGGCGCTGATCATGCATCCGAGTGATATGTCTATGGCAGATGATATCTCATTTGCAGCCGTAAATAAGACCTATACCTTCACAGGAAAACCGGCACATACCGCAGCGTGTCCGTGGATGGGGGCAAGTGCGTTAAACGGAGTTCTCCAGATGTTCCATGCGGTAGATTCCCAGAGACTTCATTTTAAGGATTATACGAGGGTTCACGGAATTATCGTGGAAGGCGGAACCGTTGTGAATATTGTTCCGGAGAGAGCAGTCTGCAGATTCAATATCAGGGCGCTGGATGCGGAGTACCTGAAAGATGTGATCTCCGTGATAGACCGGTGCGCGAAAGGCGCAGCCATCTGCGCCGGTGTAGATGTGGAAATTCAGCAGAATGGCTATCTGATAAAAGATGTCCGCAACAACAGGGAACTTGTGACAGCAGTGGAAAAGAACATGGATTTCATTGGAGAACATCATATCCCCCGTGATCTGACTCAGGGAATCGGTTCCACGGATGTGGGAAATGTGACTCAGGCACTTCCGGCTGCCCAGTTTTATATCGGTGTGGGCGAAGGCTTGGGAACCCATACAGCAGCATTTGCGGACGCTGCAGGAGGAGAAGCAGGAAGACGTGCTCTCACTGCAGCAGTAAAAGTGCTGGCAATGACAGGACTTGATATGATGTCCGGCCGATCATAAAAATAACAAAGCATGAAGGTGGTTGTTCATGCGATCGGGACGAAGATGAAAGAAATCTAAGAAAACGGAAGAATCGACAGAAATAAAAATCTCTGCCCGGACACGCCGAGGTGCGTCCAGACAGAGATTTTTTGTGCACTGTGCGAAATTATAGATTGTCGCAAACGACCGCGCGAGGGGCGAGCAACAAAAAACGGACACAGAATAGAGACTTCTGTGTCCGGATATTTGGCTGTATTACAGTGCTGTCGCCTTCGGCAGCGTAAAGATAAATTCCGACCCGACCCCCTGGGTGCTGATCACATCAATATTTTCCCCGTGTGCCTGTATGATCTCTTTTACGATCGCCAGTCCGAGTCCTGTTCCCTTCTTATCTTTTCCTCTGGAGAGATCCGACTTATAGAAGCGGTCCCAGATCTTCTTGATACTTTCCTTCGGAATACCGATTCCCGTATCCTTCACAGAAACAAAGACTTTCTCGTACTTCAGCGAAGTCTGGATATAGATCACAGAATTCTCACGGCTGAATTTAATGGCATTGTCGATCAGATTGTAGAGTACCTGCTGGATCTTACCGAGATCCGCATACACCATTTGGATATCCGCAGCGAAGGTGAGATCCAGAACGATATCCTTGGCATTGCAGGTTCCTTCAAAGGTTGCCGCAGTATCTTTAATAACGCGATTGATATCAAAGTTGCTCCGTGTCAGGAATCCCTTGCTGTCGAGAGAGTTCAGCGTCAACATGCCCTGAGTGAGTTTGTTTAAGCGCTCTGTCTCGGAAATCAGGATGCCGAGATATTTATCATATAATTCCGGCGGGATCGTTCCGTCTTTGATCGCTTCCAGATACCCCTTGATGGATGTCAGCGGGGAGCGGAAGTCGTGGGAGACATTGGCGATAAAGGAATGCTGATATTCCTCCATCTTATTTAATTCACTGGACATATAATTTAAGGTGTTGGCAAGATATCCCATCTCATCGGCAGAAGTTACCTTGATCGTATGGCTTAAATTTCCCGCCGCGTATTCCTTCGCGCCCGCAGTGATCTTCTTTAACGGGACATATACAGTCTTTGTGAACACGAGAAGAATGATCAGGGACAGGATGAAAACCACCAGCGCTGTAATGTATACAATGTTCAGGATCCGGTCTTTCCCATGTACGATCTGTTCGATGGGCATATGGATCACTACGTAACCATACGTATTGAAGTTGCCCGTGATCGGCGCAATGACGGACAGCATCTCCTTATCGAACATGCCAAAAAAGCTGCCGGTCATATACGAGCGGTTTCCCGCTACGGTGGGATCAAACCCATCGATGGCGGTGCCGATATGGGAGGCTGGGACAGTCTCCGCAACAACGCTGCCTTTCTGGTTGATGACCCAGGCCTGTGCCTTTAAGTAGGTGGCAACGGCCTGCAGCTGCGGGTTTGCCGTGGACAGGCTGATATTTTTACCCTGATAGATATCGCTGTAGGTGGAGGCGAGAAGATTCGCCTCATCGTAGAGCGATTCAGACTTTTCTTCTAAGAGATACTGGTAGGTGATCTCCGAGGACATGGTCGCGATGAAAATGAAACCGAGAAGACCAAACACCAGATATCCGAGAAGAAACTTGGTATAAAGAGAACGGGTCATCGTCTTACCTCGAATTTATAGCCGATTCCCCAGACGGTGGACAGTGCCCAGTTCTCGTCGTCGCGGATCTTCTCGCGAAGGCGTTTGATGTGGACATCAACAGTCCGGGTGTCACCGATATACTCATAGCCCCAGATATGGTCCAACAGCTGTTCGCGGGTAAAGACCTGATTCGGAGAGGAAGCGAGGAAGTATAAAAGCTCCAGTTCCTTCGGCGGCATGTCCACAGAGTGGCCTTTGTAGAGGACGGAATAGTTCGTCAGGTTGACGATGAGGTTCGGATACTCCACATATTCGCCCTGCTGTTTTGTCGCAGCGGATATGCTGACCGGAGCCGCCTGATAACGGCGGAGAACAGCCTTGACTCTGGCGACAAGTTCTTTTGAATCGAAGGGCTTGATCATATAGTCGTCGGCACCGAGCTCCAGACCTAAAACTTTGTCGAAGACCTCGCCCTTTGCGGACAGCATGATGATCGGTACCTGGGAGGTCGTTCGGATCTCCCGGCAGACCTGATAGCCATCCATGCCCGGCAGCATCAGGTCGAGAAGGATCAGGTTCGGCTTAAAGACCGGAACCTCCTTCAGGGCGGATTCTCCGTCCCCGACGATCTTTGTATCATAACATTCTTTCATCAGGTAGAGGGAAATTAACTCTGCAATATTCTCGTCATCGTCAACGATGAGAATTCTCTGTTTATCGACCATGGAGGTCTCCTCCTTCTAAAGTTTATCGTAAAGATTGAGATTTTTGCCTGTAAAGCAGGGCAGGTTTCCATTTCCTATATGATTTCAGGTAAAATCGAAACCTTTGCGGTTGACATAACTTCAAAGCGGCATCGCTCTGGCAAAATCCAAGGTAGTTTCGATTAAAAGTTACTTGAAGGTCACAATAGTAACTCCCGTATCGCCTTCCCCAAATTCTCCAAGTCTGAATTCTTTTACGTACTTAAGCTTCTTCAAATGTTTGTGGACCGCAGCCCGCAGCGCTCCTGTTCCGCGTCCATGTACGACACGGACCTGCGGAAGATGGGCGAGATAAGCATCATCCAGATACTTGTCAAGGACAGGCATCGCCTCGTCCGTTGTCATTCCGATGAGATTGACCTCCGGGGAGACGGAGAAGGACTTCGCCATCTTGATCTTTCCGCTTCCGGTGTTGTTCCGCTTCAGGGCAGCCGGATCGAGGCCCGGTCCGGATACGGACGCCTCGTCTAAAAGCTCCAGATCCTTGATATTTACAAGGGAGCGCAGGATTCCCATCTGCACATAGAGATCGCCTTTTGCGTTCGGCAGTGTGCTGACTGTTCCCTTTAAGTTCATCGTGAGGACCTTAACACCGTCACCGATCTTTAATTTCTTCGGTGAGATCGTCTTTTTCGGCCCCTTATTGTTCTTCAGACTTAAGCTTTTATCGACTTTATCCAGCTTTTCGCGGAGCTTTGTTCTCTCAGCCTCCAGCTCTTTTCCGACACCGGAGCTTGCGGCAAGCTTGTTGATATTCCGGATCGTCTGATCCGCGGTCTCCTTTGCTTCGCGCAGGATCCGCTGTGCTTCCTCGTTGGCATTCTTTAAGAGCTTTTCTTTCCGCTCATCAAGACGCTCTTCCTTCTGCTCGATATTCTTCTTTAAGCGGGAGATTTCTTCTTTATAGCTTGCAATCTCTTCACGCTCTTTCTCGATCGTCACGCGGCTCTGTTCGAGGTTCGCGAGAAGATCCTCAAATGCCTCATCGTTGGATTCGAGGTGTGTTTTCGCGTCGTCGATAATATAATCTGGCAGACCGAGCTGCTTGGAGATCGCGAACGCGTTGCTCTTTCCCGGAATTCCGATGAGGAGCTTGTAGGTCGGACGAAGTGTCTCGACATTGAACTCGCAGCATGCATTTTCGACACCCGGAGTCGACAGGGCAAATACCTTTAACTCACTGTAATGGGTGGTCGCCATGGTCCGGCACTTCATATTGTGAAGGAAGGACAGGATGGAGATCGCCAGTGCGGCACCTTCCGTCGGGTCTGTTCCGGCACACAGCTCATCGAAAAGACAGAGAGAGTGGCTGTCTGCCTGATTTAAGATCTTCACGATATTCGTCATATGGGCGGAGAAGGTACTTAAACTCTGCTCGATGCTCTGCTCATCGCCGATATCCGCGAAGACTTCATCGAAGACGGAAAGTTCTGATCCGTCAAAAGCCGGGATCTGAAGTCCGGACTGTCCCATCAGGGTAAACAGGCCGACCGTCTTTAGGGAGACGGTCTTACCGCCGGTATTCGGTCCGGTCACGATCAGCAGGTCGAAATCTCTTCCCATCCAGATATTGATTGGAACGACCTTTTTCGGGTCGAGGAGCGGATGACGGCCGTCTTTGATATGGATGTAACCTTTCCGGTTGAATTTCGGCATGGAACAGTTGTAGATCCTGGCCAGGGCCGCCTTCGCGAAGATGAAATCCAGCTTTGTGAGGATCTCAAAATCTGTTGTGATCGGCTCGATATACGGGACGAGCTCGGTGCTTAAGGCAGCTAAGATCATCTCGATCTCTTTCTGCTCCTTTAATTCCAGTTCACGGAGTTCGTTGTTTAGCTTGATGATCGCCATCGGCTCGATAAAGAGTGTGGATCCGGTGGCCGACTGGTCATGGACCATTCCGGCAAACTGGCTCTTATATTCGGCGCGGACCGGGAGACAGTAGCGGCCGTCACGCATGGTGATAACGGCATCCTGCAGCATGGTCCGGCTGGAATTTAAGATGGAATTCAACTGAGTGTGGACTTTATCTGCCGTGATTTTCATCTGGCGGCGGACGTGGTGGAGTCCCGGACTTGCATCATCGGCGATCTCATCCTCACCGAGAATACAGCGGGTGATCTCACTGTTGACATTTGTCAGCGGTTCCAGCGTCCGGAACATCTCATCAAGAGAATCGTCCGGCAGCTCTGTATTTTCCGGGTGACGGCCGTAGTTTTTCGCACGCGCCGCGCATGTCAGAAGTCCGCTGACGGAGAGGAGTTCCATAATGCTTAAGGAACTGCCGATCTCCAGGCGTTTTAAGGAATCTCTCACATCCCGGACTCCAGCCAGTGAGAGACTTCCTTTCTGGCGGACACGGGTCACAGCGTCCGCGGTTTCCGTCTGCGCCTGAACGATCTCGTTAAAATCTGAGGACGGGGTCAATTCCCGGCACATCTTCTTTCCGGGTTCAGACGCCGCACAGTCAGTCAGGCGTTCAATGATTTTATAATATTCAAGTGTTTTTAATACTTTCTGATTCATAGGTCGATCCTTTTTCCTTTCAATGGCAGATATTTGATTTCATTCACTGCCAGTTACAGTGCGCGGGCAGGGACGCCCGTGTCCGGTAACAAGATTCCTTTTTATGGAATATGCAGAGATTTCAGGCGAAGATGCCTGTCTGCACAGAAAAAGTATAACACAAACAGTTCAAATATCATAGGGATTTTTTCCTGTGAAAAGTAACAGGGATGCTCTCACTCAGGACCCGTGGACACCAAGTTTTTCTTGCATAATAAGTAGAAAAAAATTATAATGGAAAAAAGATAGGCTAAAAGCAAAGAATCCGCAAATGTGACAGGATCTTGATGGATATTTGCCCGCAGCAGAAAGAATTCCGGATTGCTGCGAGATATGAAAAGGAGATTTTTTCATGTCAGATACACCTAACGAAAAAAATTTTATGAGAGAAAAGATCGTAAAACCTCCGATCGATAAGCGCAGGGCCGCAGGCCGGATCCTGTGCTATGTTCTTTTTGCGGTTGTTTTCGGCGGCGTTGCGGCGGTAAGCTTTGTGGTATCCCTTCCGACAGCAAAAAAAATCCTGGGAAAAGACCAGCCGGCAACATCCGCGCCGATCACGATCGAGCGCGACCAGGATCCGTCCGGCGAGCCGACACCGGTGGAGACGATGGCGGAGACCACAGGAGAGGGGATCCGCTCGGAAGACCTGAAGGACGAGGTGGAAAAGATCGTTGGGGATGCCATGGAAAAATTCCCCTGGACGACGAAAAACCTGACCGAGTTCAACGATGCGTTCCGGAACATCTACCTGGAATCAGAAAAAAGCATCGTGACAGTCTCGGCGGTGAAAAACGATGTGGACTGGTTTGACAACCCTATCGAGACGACGGGACAGTACGCCGGGATCATTATCGCGGTAAACCCAAGCGAAGCGCTGATCTTAACAGAACAGAGCGCAGTGGCGGGAGCTGATTCCCTGCGTGTGACCTTCGGGGATGGATCAACAGCGGCAGTGGAATTAAAATCCCAGGATTCAACAGCCGGGATGGCGGTTGTCAGTGCGAAGATCGCTGGTATTGAAGAACAGACGGTAAACTGGATGAAGGCGGTGGAGCTTGGAAATTCCTATTCCGTCCGCACCGGGGACATGGTCCTCGCAGTAGGAAGTCCGTCCGGACATGTCCATTCTGTCAAACAGGGACTGATCTCCTATGTGGCGAAAGGTGTCCAGGCAGTGGACGGTCAGACCCGTATCCTGTATACAGAATTTGAGAGTCATGCGGATGAGGGAACATTCCTTATAAATCTTTCCGGTCAGCTTGTGGGTTGGGCGACGTCCATTTATCAGGCCGGGGACAACACACAGGCGGAAGATAGGACGATGGCAATGCCGATCTCGGAGTACAAGGGCGTGCTCCAGAAACTCACAAACGGACAGTCCGCTCCGTATTTTGGAATCCGCGGCCAGGATGTGACCTCCGCGATGATGGAGAGCGGGATCCCGAGCGGTGTGTATATTACAGATTCCATTGCAGATGGGCCGGCTTATAATGTGGGAATCCAGAACGGGGATATCCTGACAAAGTTTGATGATCTGGAGATCCAGACGATCCGGGACTTCCAGAACCGGCTGGAGGAGACAAAGACCGGGGATACCGTGAAAGTTACAGTAAAACGGAAGTCTATTGATGAATATAAAGAAATAGAGTATCAGGTAACGATCGGAGCCAGGTAAACATACCTGGCTCAGCGATTGTGTGAGAAGTATGACCGATCAGAAAAGGAGAAATTATGAGATTTATTGAAACATTCCGGGAAGGAAATCACATTTCGGATGTATATCTGTGCAAAACAAAACAGATCGCACTTACAAAAAATGGAAAAGAGTACGGATCTCTTGTACTTCAGGATAAGACGGGAACCGTTGACGCGAAGATCTGGGAGCTGAGTTCTCCGGGGATCAATGAGTTTTCCGCTTTGGATTATGTATATGTCGATGCGGATGTGACCCTATTCCAGGGACAGAACCAGTTAAACGTAAAGAGGATCCGCAAGGCAGACGAAGGTGAGTACCATCCGGCAGATTATCTTCCGGTGACGACGAAGGATATCCCTGCGATGCAGCATGAGCTGATTCAGTACATTACGACGATCAAAAATGAATATCTAAGAAAACTTGCATCCGGTTATTTTAATGATCCGGAATTTATGAAGGCATTTTCCTTCCACTCAGCGGCAAAGAGTGTTCACCACGGTTTTGTCGGCGGACTTTTAGAGCATACGTTAAGTGTCGTGAAGATGTGCGACTATTTCAGCAAACAGTATCCGCTGATCAACCGCGATCTTCTTCTGACAGCAGCGATGTTCCATGATATCGGAAAGACAAAGGAACTTTCTGCATTCCCGGCCAATGATTATACGGATGACGGACAGCTTCTCGGACATATCATCATCGGTTCCCAGATGGTAAAGGAACGGATCGATGCGATGCCGGGATTCCCGAAAAAACTGGAGAGTGAGCTGATCCACTGCATTCTTGCCCACCATGGCGAGCTGGAATACGGTTCCCCGAAGAAACCGGCGCTGATCGAGGCGATGGCGCTGAACCTTGCGGACAATGCGGACGCGAGAATGGAGACGATGACAGAGGTGTTAAGGGGAGCCGGTGACAACATGGGATGGCTCGGTTATAACCGCTTCATGGAGACAAATGTTCGCCGTACGAGCGAAGAATAGAAGATAGAGAATAGAGAATAGAGAGAACCTGCCGTTATGCACTGAAAAAGATGCAGACGGCAGGTTTTGTAAGTTGTAGAAAAATTGGTCCGTCCAATTCGATAAATCGTGCAAAATTTCACTGTGAATTTGCTGGATACGGACACATAAGAAAGTATGTCCGCCATACAAAGACTTATGTGCGCTGGAAAGCGATAAGAACGTGCAAAGATAAAAAAGAAGCGGTTGACAAAATCAATTTTCTGACTAAAATGATTGTTGTTCATATTCAAATGCGATGAACGGGACAGGACTTTCAATCGAAATCTTATTCAGAGAACTGCCGGATGGTGCGAGGCAGGTAAGAAGAGAGAAAGTAACTATTCAGTAGGTCTGCGCACTTGCTGCGCTGACCGTAAGAAAACATTTGCCTGAAGGCAAAAATCCCATCGGCGAAGCCGATTTGGAATGGATTTTTGCTCGTAACGGTGAAGGGACTGAACAGTTACGAGCGGAAGTTATCACCTGCAAGCAGCCGGGGTGAACAAAACGTTTTAGTAATCCCGGACGGAAACCTCACCGTTAAAAGGGGACCGATTCATCTGAAAGTACTGCAGATACTTGAGGAGGATGGGACTGAGAGGCCGGTTTTCCGGCAACAGAAGTGGTAACGCGGAGAATGTTAGATCCTTCGTCTTCTAAGGGGGTGATCCCTGTGGAGACGAAGGATTTTTTGTTTTATACGTATATTCCACAGTGATTCCTGCCGTATTTTCAGGATCGTTTGAATATGGATGGACTACAGGGACCGGAACTTTCGATATTCCGGTATGACAAAATGAATTTACAAAGGAGCGAAATGACATGAACACATTAGTAATCGTTCTCATCGCAGCTGTGTGTCTGTTATGCGGATATATGGTATACGGACGCTGGCTGGCAAAGACCTGGGGCATCGACCCGAAGGCAAAAACACCTGCCTATACACATGAAGATGGACAGGACTATGTACCGACAAACGGTTGGATCGTTTTCTCACACCAGTTTTCTTCTATTGCAGGTGCAGGCCCTGTAACGGGTGCCATCCAGGCGGCTGCATTCGGCTGGGTTCCGGTTCTTCTCTGGATCCTTGTCGGCGGTATCTTCTTCGGAGCTGTCACAGACTTCGGAGCTCTTTACGCAAGTGTAAAGAACGAAGGCAAGTCCATGGGACTTCTGATCGAAAAGTACATCGGTAAGACAGGTAAGAGATTATTCCTGATCTTCTGCTGGCTCTTCACTTTGATCGTAATCGCTGCTTTCGCAGATATGGTTGCAGGCACATTCAACGCTTACACCGTTAAGGATGGCGTTACAGAGCTTGCGGCAGCAGCCCAGACAAACGGAGCTGCAGGTTCCATCTCCATCGCATTCATCGTATTTGCAATGTTCTTCGGCGTTCTTCAGAAGAAGCTCAACCTTGAGGGCAAGAGCGAATTCTTCGTAGGACTTGCATGCACAATTGCATCTCTTGCAATCGGTATGGCATTCCCGTTGATCGGCGGAAAGGACGCATGGACAGGATTCACATTTGCATATATCTTTTTTGCATCCGTTCTTCCGATGTGGCTCTTAAAGCAGCCGCGTGACTACATGACAACATTCATGTTTGCCGGAATGATCCTCGGCGCTGTTGTCGGTATCGTTGTTGCACATCCGAACATGAACCTTCCAATGTACACAGGTTTTACAAATGAGAAGCTTGGAAACATGTTCCCGATCCTTTTCGTAACCGTAGCATGCGGAGCCGTTTCCGGTTTCCACAGCCTTGTTTCCTCCGGTACTTCCTCCAAGACCGTTGAGAACGAGAAAGATATGTTAAAAGTTGGTTACGGCGCTATGGTTCTTGAGAGCCTCTTAGCCGTACTTGCACTCTGCGTAGCAGGCGCAGCTGCAGCCGCTGACGGTACTGCAGCAGTAGGAACTCCGTTCCAGATCTTCTCCTCCGGTGTTGCCGGACTTCTTGAGATGTTCGGTCTTCCGATCTACATTGCACAGTGTTTTATGACCATGTGTGTATCCGCTCTTGCCCTTACAAGCCTTGATGCGGTAGCACGTATCGGACGCATGTCCTTCCAGGAGCTTTTCTCCGTAGACGATATGGAGAACGCAGAGGGCTGGAGAAAATTCCTCTGCAACAAATATGTATCCACGATCATCACACTTGCATTCGGCTACATCCTTACAAGAGTCGGCTACTCCAACATCTGGCCGTTATTCGGAAGCGCAAACCAGCTGTTAAGCGCTCTGGTTCTGATCACTCTCTGTGTATTCTTAAAGGTAACAGGAAGACAGAACAAGACCCTGATCGTACCGTGCGTGATCATGCTCTGCGTAACCTTCACAGCACTGGTTCAGAGAACGCTTGCTCTTGTAAACGCATTCAGCGCAGGTACCGCAGTATTTATGGTTGAAGGACTTCAGCTCATCGTTGCGATCCTTCTTATGGTTCTCGGTGTGATCATCGTTGTTACATCCGGTAAGGAGCTGTTAAGCAAGAAGGCAGGTTCTGAGGCAAGAGCATAATCGAACCAGATAAGCCGCAAAGTGGATTGCGGATACCCACTGGACATTGCGATTTACATAATGTTTAACGTATAGAGTTGATATGTTAAGACCGGTTTTCCGGTTCCGGGGACTTCTGAATGGGAGTTTTCGGGGCGCGGGGAGCCGGTTTTTTGTATTGACATAAAAACGTGACTCCTTTGAAAATGCGGAGCGGATTCACTTTTTCACTGTTGTTTTGCCTGTATGCGGTATAGGGCAGAGATTTTCACGTTCGTTTATGTGATGGGGGTTGCAAATGCGGGAGTAATTCTTGTATACTTAAGAAAAACTGAGCATTGAGTCTTATTTTTAGGTCTGTTCTGCACTTTGTGTATTCGGTATATTCTCAGTACGGGATATACGCTATTAGTTTGGGCTAGTGAGGTGAAAGGACAGAGTGGGCTCAGCGATAAAAATGTACAACAAGAATATTTATATAGAAGGAACGAATTATGGAAATCAAGAAGAACGATAAATTTACAGTGACCATCGAGGACATGGGAGAGGACGGCGCAGGTATCGGCCGCGTGGACGGATATATCTGGTTTGTGAAGGATGCCCTGATCGGGGATACGATCGAGGCGTCAGCCATGAAAATGAAAAAAAATTACGGTTTTGCCCGCCTCGTGCGCGTCATCACCCCGGCAAAAGGCCGCGTGGAGGCGAAATGTCCGGTGGCGAGAGCCTGCGGCGGATGCCAGCTTCAGGAACTGGATTATAAAGAACAGTTAAAATTCAAGGAAAAGAAAGTATACAACCACTTAAAACGCATCGGCGGCATGGAAAACCTGTTCCTGCCAGAGGAGGCGGACCAGGCAGCAGGAGTGCCGGACGCAGTCATCATGGAACCGATCATCGGAATGGAAGACCCGTGGAGATACCGAAACAAGGCACAGTACCCGATCGGCCGCGGAAAAGACGGAAAACCGACGGCAGGATTCTTTGCCGGACGGACCCACTCCCTGATCCCGGTACCGGAGCTGGACTGCTTGCTTGGCTGCGGAGAAAATAAGGATTATCTGGCGGCAGTGCTGAAATTCATGGAAGATTTTGGTGTGGAACCTTATGATGAGGCAAACCACAAGGGACTTGTGCGCCATGTTCTCTTAAGAAAAGGTTTCGCCAGCGGTGAACATATGGTATGTCTCGTGATCAACGGAAAGAAACTGCCCCATGAGAAAGAGTTTACCGAGCGGATGCGTGAAGTCGGCGCGGACAGTATCTCCCTGTCCTTCAATATGGAAAAGACAAACGTGATCCTGGGAACCGAGATCAAAAATCTCTACGGGCCGGGTTATATCACGGATAAGATCGGAAACATCGAATATCGGATCTCCCCATTATCCTTTTACCAGGTGAATCCGGTCCAGACCGAACGTCTCTACGGAACAGCTCTGGAATTCGCCAATTTAAACGGCGGTGAGACCGTCTGGGACCTCTACTGTGGAATCGGAACCATCTCTTCCTTCCTCGCCCGGAAAGCCGGAAAAGTCTGCGGTGTCGAGATCATTCCGGCAGCCATTGAGGACGCGAGAGAAAACGCAAAGCGCAACGGCCTCGCCAACGTAGAATTCTTCGTCGGCAAAGCTGAAGAAGTCCTCCCGGAACAGTACGAAAAGAACCACATCAAAGCCGACGTGATCGTCGTCGACCCGCCAAGAAAAGGCTGCGATGAACTCTGTCTCGAGACCATCGTAAAAATGTCCCCGGAGAAGGTAGTTTACGTCAGCTGTGATTCCTCAACCCTGGCGAGAGATGTGAAGTACCTCGGAGAAAACGGATATGAGGTAAAACGTGTCAGAACTGTCGACATGTTCGGAATGTCCGGGCATGTGGAGACGGTCTGCCTTCTGTCGAGAAAAGCTCAATAAATCAAAGGATTTCGCCATTTTGGAAATAAAATAGATGTGTGTTTCTGTAGAGTGATGATATAATCGGAGATTTACCCCAGGGGATAGGCTTTTTGGAACAGGAGATATACATTTTGGCGAAAGGATATTTTTTAACAAAAGTTGTTTTGCATCATGGGGGATGAGGAGTTGAATAAAAAAAGAAGAACAAGTAGGGAGGCGATAGATTTCAATGGGTACTACATTTCCTAAAGATATAATGGATTGCATGAAAGGATGTATTTTGTCTATTTTTTGGCCGAAAAAAGATATAGTTGATTTTATGAAAAAAGTTGGTTGTACCTCAAGGGAATTGATGCCGGAAAGTGAATATAAAGAATTGCATAGAGCTGAAATTGTAGATAAAATTTTTACTAATTTAGAAAAAAGAAGTGATTCGGGAATAGGACAATTTAGGTGTATGTTAAAGGAACTAACGGAATGGAATTATTTCGATCCTTATTATTTTCAGAAATTGAACAAACTGAGTGAGAGCGAAGCAAAAAGAAATATCAGCCATTTAAAACAACTCCAAGAAATTCGGGATTACAAAATAAAGCAGGAAAGACAAAGACAAGAAGAACAGGAAAGAAAGCGAAAAGATATCAGCATTAGTATAAATGAATTAAAAGAGATCTTCTTAAATTTATTTAGTGGAAAAGATCAGAACGGAAAAGAAATAAATGTACAGAGAAGAGGATATTTGTTTGAGGAATTCCTAAAAAAATTATTTTTAAATGAGGGTATAGAAGTTACAGAACCGTTTAAAATTGTAGGAGAACAGATTGATGGCTCAATAAAGTATGATGGAGAGCATTACATAATAGAAGCTAAGTGGAATGATAAATGGAGTGCATCTGATAGCTTGTATCAGTTTGCAGCAAAAGTAGAAGGGAAGATGTATGGAAGAGGAGTATTTATTTCTGTAAATGGTTTTTCGCCTGATTCCGTACAAGCTCTGACAACAGGAAAGGCACTTAGGACTATTTTGGTAGACGGTGGGGATTTAGTTCCAATTACAGAAGGAATGTACACCCTGAGAGAAATGCTTGATAACAAAATCAAGGCGGCTCAAACAATGGGGAGAATATATGTTGATTCTACAAATTTGGCTGATAAAGTTATCCGGCAGTAAGGAGATGGGAGTTTGATGAAGTTAGAAGAAAAATTGCGTGAACAATATTTTGATGTTATAGAGAGGAACGGTAATACAGAAAATCAGATACAGGAATTTCTTGAGGAAAATACTATATTCATACCAATGCCTTTTTTGCTAAATCATTATTTGCATATGAATTGTGTGATTTCCAAATTTAAGTTGGGTAATGAATTTGTGACGGATTTTGCATATTTAACTAAGAGTTCTGATTATTGGGAATTTGTATTAGTTGAATTGGAAGATGCAAAAAAGAAGATTTTTACAAATGATAAGGAAAATATTTATTTTCACTCACAGTTTAGTCATGCATATGATCAGATTACATCTTGGAAGGCATATGTCAATAAAAATAGAGAAGCAATTCTTCATCAAATAGATAAATTAAGAGTTCCTCTAAACGAGAATTCTGTAAGGTTTAAATATGTATTAGTTATTGGAAGAAATGCTGAAAAAAATAATTCAGAAAAACGAAGAGCAATGTTTGCAGAAAAGTCTGATAATGATATTCGTGTGATGACATATGATAGTCTTGTTTCACAATGTGAATCAGTACCTTATAATGGTGAAAAGATAATATTATCTACTTGGAAAGAACAAGGATTCAAAATAAAGAAATTACCAAAGCAAGAAATTTCCACTAGTCTGTTTGCGTATTTGAAACCAGAATATTTGAAAATTTCAGAAAGAGATATTGAAATCTTAAAAGAACAGGATTATCAAATAGATATTTGGTTAAGTGGAAGGGCGTTAAGTTATAATGACAAGTATGATGCGGCATCTTTGGCTGAAAGGACAACTAATCCATTGACAAAAGCTGTTTTACTTGCCGAAGAAAAAAATAACAAATAATCAAGGGAAGATGGGGGAATTTCTTACCCCACTTTGAAAATCTATGAATATGATTCAGATGCTGATGGACTTCGTCTTCATCCGGCAATGTTAGATGTGCAGGAGGAAATACTTAAAATGTTCCAAACAGCTGCGTATGAACAATATACAGAAATTTTAGAAAGGCAGAGACAGGAAGCCTTGTAGCAGGGGTAAAATCTTTTGGAAAATCCCATTATAAACAAAAGTGATGATAAATATATTGATACTGTGATACACATATTTTCTTTTCAATAGAGATGGTGGTTATATGTTAGAGAAGGAAAAACTAGACGGTTATTTTATAGCTGTAGATGGTCCTAATGGTGTTGGAAAGTCAACGCTAATAGAGGCTATAAAAAATAAATTGGAAGTATTGGGATATGCCGTATATATAACAAGGGAGCCCACGGATACTAAACTGGGAAATTTCTTAAGAGAGTTTGCAGAAAAACATTCAGGGATAAGTTTGGCGTGTTTGGTTGCGGCAGATAGATATGAGCATATGACCAATGAAATTATACCTGCATTAGAAGAGGGACAACTGGTTATTTCTGATAGGTATATACTTTCATCACTAATATTGCAAGAAATGGATGGTGTTAGTGCTACTTTTGTGTTGACTGCAAATTCCGAAATAATAAAGCCGGATTTGCAATTGGCAGTGTTTGCAGATGAAAGGGTTTTGCAAAAAAGATTATCAGAACGAGATACATTGACTAGATTTGAAAAAGGAAATCAGTCAAAAAGTGAACTTGATTTTATGGAGAGAGGGATTATAGAATTAAGGAAATATAATATCGATGTTATGAATATTTATAACAATGACAATTTGGAAGAAAATGTAGAAAAAGTGGTTTCTTATGTAGTTAATAACTGGAGGAAGGTATGAAAAAATTTATTCTATTTAACTCTCCTATATTTTGGGATACCACAAAAGAGAAAGAACAGTATTTATCACCACTGGGATTAGGATATATAGCAACATATTTAGAAAAAGCGGGAATAGATGTTACTATTGTAGATTGCGTAAAAGAAAGAAAATCTGTAATAGATATAGCGAATTTTATTAATAAAATGCATCCAGATTATATTGGAATAAACATTTTTACGCAAAATTACGAAATGGTGAAGTTTATTATTGAAAGTATTAAGATCCCATGTGATTGTTTTATCGGAGGACAAGCCGTTAAGAGTATTTATTTTGATATACTTCAATGGGATACCCAAAATAGATTGAACATAATTATTGGTGAGGGAGAATTTATAATACCTGCCCTTGTTTTAGGACTATGCAATCAGATTCCAGAGGAACAAAAGAATCAAAAATTTGTATATAGAGTTAATAAAGATTCGGAATATTTTCCAGAGGACATTTCAAATGTCTTTTTGGATAGGAGGTATTTGGGAAACGAGATAGTAGACAATCATTATGGTGAGAAAGAAATAGCAATCATTACATCGAGAGGATGTGCGTTTGATTGCGCGTTTTGCGGAGGGGCCAGGAGCTTAAATAAAGATGTTACAACCAGAATCCGCACAGAAGAAAGTGTTATAATGGAAATGAAAGAAATACTATCTACATATCCAGATATACAAAGCATTCGAATTTTAGATGACTTGTTTTTAAGAAATGGTAAAAGTATAGATATGGCAAATAATATTTTTTCAAAATTTCCACAGTTGAGTTGGCGAGGAATGGTTCATGTGTTGTCTCTAATTGGAAATATTGAAAAAGTGAAGGATCTCCACAATGGAAGGTGTAGGGAATTGTTTATTGGAATCGAATCTGGTTCAGAAAGAATGAGAAAGAAAATAAATAAGCTTGGTAGTTCAGATGATGTTATAACTGTCTCAAAAGAAATTCTGGAGAATGGAATTGACTTGAAGGGGTATTTTATTTATGGTTTTCCAGAAGAAACAAAAGAAGATTTTCAAAAAACATATGAATTGGCTTCTAAAATAAAAGAAATATCGCTTAAGACTCCTGGAACATTTAGAACCAGTGTGTTCCAATTTAGACCATATCATGGAACACAGTTATATAATGAAATAGTAAAAAGCACTGGAATTATTCATGGGTGTGAATTTAATAAATCAATAAGTCAATTTGAGGGAAGATCACAGTTCAATTTTGAATTTGGGAATTATAGTGCGGAGATAGATGAAATGTTAAATGAATATATTATAAAAACACAGAAACTTACAGAGGAAGAACAATGATTGAGCAAATACGTAGATGTCAAAAGTGCGGTTTGTGTTTTAACCAAAAACCGCTATTAGATACAGAAAAAGAATGTCAGGTTTTTTGGGTAGGTCTTTCGGCAAAAAAAATGGAATCTGATGAAGAAGTCCCGTTGTCCCCGGAAACCAATACAGGAATGTTGATTCAAAAGATAGAGGAATTGTGTGGAGAGGTAATCACATACAAAACAAATTTAGTAAAATGCCTTCCTTTAACAGAGGAACAAAAATTGCGTTATCCTAATAGAAAAGAAATCGATAGTTGTTTTGAACATTTGGTTGGTGAAATTCAGGCAATGTCTCCGAAAATAGTTTTTTTGTTGGGAGAAAAAGTTTATTCATCTGTTGGAAAATATTTAAAAATCAATTTTGAAAAATGGGATGAATTTGAATATCATTATAAAAAATATGAAGGGACTTATTATGTACCAATTCACCATCCATCTTATATTTACGTTTATAAAAGAAAACGAATGGATGAATATATTGAGGGGGTTGAAAGGATAATAAATCAATTATTATAGTTGTGATGGATATAACGCGTGATATGTTCCTGCTACAATCGCAGGTATAAAAATGACGGAGAACTAAGTCGGTTGGAGTCTGGGACATATGGCACACTTTTTGCATCTCGTTTAAAAGCTGAATGATTCGGACTAAAACTTGTAGTGTAGGAAAGTTGATTAGACGGGGTAAATGCTATCCCCCTAATAGTGATACAAACATTTTCGCAAAAGGTGACGGTTTCGCTATTTAGTATAGGAAGTAACTTACACCGCATGTGGAGACTATGGCATTATTAACTAAAAAAGATATCATGGCTTGCTGACAAGAATTAACTACAAGTTCAGCTGTTGCAAAATTTGCAACAACTGCGGCGTATAGCAAAGCGTATTAGGTTCACGCGGTCAAAGGGCATGGGAAAATGAAAAACGCTGAGGCAAACAGACAGATGATCTGTCAGGGAGTATATTTGCCATATGTTATGCATAGAATACACTTGTGCCTATTCTATTATTCATGCCTAGCAGGTTGAAATCCTTCGATTTCTACTTGTTTTTTGGCATGTTTTGTGGTAGAGTGTAGGCAGTGATCAGGTTCCAGATACTCGCGAGGACTGGGACCGGGGGAGGACCTGAGGGCCCTCCTTTTTTTGTACAGAAAGGAGGCGGATCAGTTGGCAAAGCCATTTCTTACATATGATGAGCAGATAGAAAAGCTTATCAATGAAAAGAAGCTTATAATAAATGATTCAGAGTCGGCGAAAGAAGTTCTTAAAAATATTGGATATTTTTCACTGATTGGAGGATACAAAACTCCGTTTATTGATCCGATGACACGCATTTATCAGAATGGTGCGTCTTTCAATGATATTTTAGCTTTGTATCATTTTGATTTATCTCTACGCGAACTTATATTTAAATATCTATGTGAAATTGAATGTCGAATGCGTCAACTGATATCTTATCATTTCTGTTCAGTTCATGGTGAACAACAATCGGAGTATCTTGATCCTCATAATTATAATCCCAGCCTGAAAAAAATGAATGATATCAATCGCCTTATAAATCTTCTTGATTATCAGGCAAATAAGAATCAGGATCATACATATGTGGTTCACCAACGTAAGGTGTATCACAATGTTCCGTTATGGGTGCTGATAAATACACTTACTTACGGACAAATTTCAAAACTGTATACTTTGCTTCCATCTCAAATACAGAGCAGCATTAGCAAAAATTTTCCGCATGTAAAAGAAAAAACATTGGAACAATATTTAAAAATACTTACTCTGTTTAGGAATGTATGTGCTCACAATGAACGCTTATACTCTTTCCGAACACAAATTGATTTTCCGGACACCAAACTTCATGACAAACTTGGTATTCCGAAAAAAGGAATTCAGTATGTTTATGGAAAAAGAGATTTGTTTGGTGTGGTTATTGCTTTTCGTTATTTATTACCAAAAGAGAGCTTTCTTGATTTTAAGAGTTCGCTGATTAAGGTGTTACATACATATCATAGACAAAGCAGTCAACTAGCTGAACAGGAGTTGCTTACAATAATGGGATTTCCTTTAAATTGGACATCAGTCACACGATATTTTTATGAATTATTAGAACATAGCTTGTGCTGTAAAAAATATCAAACTCTTGTTTGGCAGTAGTCGGTCACTGCCTATTAATTTCTATAGAGTCCTCATATGATATTTAGGAGATGTAAATGAATCAGGATCCTTTCAAAGAATATATAAGAGAATCAGAGCCGAATAAACGTGAAAAAGGCTATGCATGGCAGACAGCAATTGGGCTGCAGGCAGTAGATGGGCTGAAAACGTCAAAATATCTGATCAATACTGCGATTCGGAATATCGAAGGTGATATTTCAATTGATGAGGCAAATTCGCTTTTAAATAGCTACTATGAAAAAAACCCAAAACAGGATCCTGGAGACAGAACGGAGGAAGCGGATAAGGTTTCTGTCCGGATCGTAAAGGTCTTGTCAGAAACGGGTTTTAGTTTTACTCCAAATGAATATATCTCGATTCATAAAAAACTATTTACTGGAATCTACAGACACGCCGGAAAGATCAGGGATTATAACATCACAAAAAAAGAGTGGGTATTAGACGGAGAAACAGTTCTTTATGGAAATGCATCTGAACTCCGTGATACGTTGGAATATGACTTCTCCGAAGAAAGAACATTCAGCTATAAAGGTCTGTCGATCAATGAAATAATTCATCATCTGGCAGTGTTTGTCTCAAGGTTATGGCAAATCCATATTTTTGAGGAAGGAAATACCAGAACGACGGCAGTATTTTTTATCAAGTATTTAAGAACGCTGGGATTTGATGCCACCAATGATATATTTGCCGAGAATGCATGGTATTTTAGAAATGCATTGGTGCGGGCAAATTATAATAATTTTAAAATTGGGATTCATGAAACAACAGAGTATTTAGAGCTATTTCTGCGAAATCTGTTATTGAATGAAGAAAATGAACTGCATAATCGGGTCATGCATATCAGCGGAAAGTTTGTGATTCCTCCAAAAGCGAACGATGAGAGTATAAAAGCGAACATTGAAATGCAAAAAGTGAACGATAAGAGTATAAAAGCGAACATTTGTAAACAGATTGGAAAAATAATTCCTGGATTATCAGATAAAACAGTGGACCATATTCTGCGTATATATGAAGCATACGGAACAGCAGAAGCGTTTGGAAGAAAAGATATAATGCTTTTGACAGGATTAAAAGCAACCAGAGCATCAGAAGTAATAAAGTTATTGATAAGCGCAGAGATCATTGAAACGGTCAAAGGGCATGGAAAAGGAAAATATTGTTTTATAAAAAAGTTAAGTGAAAAGCCAGATTATGAGGGGAGTGTGTAAAATGAAAAACGAACAGGAATACATCATTCTCCAGATTCAGGAGGATGACTATGGCTGTGAGGAACGCCCTGCGGGGGCAAAGAGAACAGTTTTCGTCCGGCTGAAAGACGCTAAGGAAAACGAGAGGATGATCCGTCAAGAAGATGACTGGCTTTATGAGCAGGGGATTGATGAAGGTGATCTGGTAGTATTAACGGAGAATCACCTGTATAAAAAATGGAAGGGAGATAAATAAAGATGGAATTACAGACAGAACGCCTGATTTTAAGACCATGGAAGGAGAGCGATGCGGAGAGCTGCTACGAATATGCAAAAGACCCGCAGGTCGGTCCGGAAGCAGGATGGCCGATGCATACGAGTGTGGAGAACAGCAGAGAGATCATCCGGGAAGTTTTATCGGCGGATGGAACGTATGCGGTGGTTTTAAAGAGTACCGGAAAGCCGGTGGGCTGTGCAGGCCTTACAGTGGGCGAGGCATGCAATATGCCAGTACCAGAAGATGAGGGAGAGATCGGCTGCTGGCTGGGAACTCCGTACTGGGGGCAGGGAATCATCCCGGAGGCGGTAAAGGAGCTGATTCGGTACGGATTTGAAGAACTGGGGCTGAAACGAATCTGGTACGCATATTTTGACGGGAATGAAAAATCGAAGCGCGTGGCAGAAAAATGCGGCTTCCGGTATCATCATACGAACAGGGATCTGGAGTGGAAATTGTTAAATAAAACTGTGACAGAACATGTCTATGTGCTTGAAAAAAACCGCAGGAACGATGAAATCTAAAGAAGGCAAGAGCAGCATGGAGATAGATGTGCTGATCTGTAAAAGGAAAGGAATTTGCTGAAATGATAAAACTTATGGTCGCGTCCGACATCCACGGCTCCGCGTACTACTGCAAAAAGATGCTGGAGGCATTCGACCGGGAGCAGGCGGACCGTCTGCTGCTTTTAGGTGACATTTTATACCATGGTCCGAGAAACGACCTCCCGAAAGAATACGCCCCGAAGGAAGTCATCAAAATGTTGAATGAGTGGAAAGACAGGATCTTCTGCGTCCGCGGAAACTGTGATACAGAGGTAGACCAGATGGTTCTGGAATTCCCGATCCTCGCGGATTACGCAGTGATCCCAACGGCGGACCGCCTGATCTACGCCACTCACGGTCATCATTTTAACTTAAACGCACTTCCGCCGATGCAGCCAGGGGACATTCTTCTTCATGGCCACACCCATATCCCGGCGTGGGAACCATTCGGCGATGGAAATCTGTACCTGAATCCGGGTTCTGTGTCGATTCCGAAGGAGGGAAGTGAGCATAGTTATATGATCCTGAAGGCCGGAGAAGCTGTCTGGAAAACTCTGGAGGGAGAGATATTCCACAGTATTAAGCTGTAAAATTTAATGGCAATTAAAAATGGATCATAACGGTGAGGTACTAAAAAATGTGAGCGAATTATGTAAACATATTTGCAAAACAACAGCGAATGCGGGCAGGTAAATGATAGATACTTCATGTTCCGGAAGTTAACTCCGTCACTATACATGTCATAAAAATGTATAGCAAACACACCCTGAAAACATAAATAACAAGGAATATTCGTGGCAAATAAAATATTGCTTGCGTGTCCGATAAAGTCAGAGTATAGTATTCATTGTGGGGATTTGTAAAAAAATTCAAACAAAAAACATTTGTAGACAAAAAAGGAGAGACACTATGGGTGAAACACAAGCAAAGAAGAAAAAAGCACCGTTGAGCATGTGGAAAGTTATCCTCATTGTTATCGCGGTAGTCTACGTGATGTCCTTCATCATTCCTTCCGGCGCCTATGAACGCGATGGAAAGATGGCAATTCCGGGTACATACCAGATTATCGATAAGATCTATCTGAATCCGGCACAGGTAATTCTGGCAGTCGGCGATCTTGTTTACAGTACGTTCGGCAAATTATTTGTAACGTTGATCATCATGGGTGGTATGATGGGAATCGTAAATTCCACAGGTGTTCTGGACCGGGCGCTCAGTAACCTGATCCATCGCTTAAAAGATAAAGCCCTGATCATCATTCCGATCTATATTTTTGCAACGGCGCTTTTAGGCTGTGTTGGATCCATGATTTCCACAGTTGTGCTCTTTATTCCGCTTGGAATCACGATCGCAAAGCAGTTAAAAGCAGACCGTATTTTTGCAGTCGGTCTTGTGATTCTTGGATCCTTTACCGGATTTATGACATCTCCGATCAACCCGTTAACAGGCCTTCTCGGACAGGAGATTGCGGGTCTGGCTCCGTACTCCGGTTCCGGTCTCCGAACAATTGTTACGATCTTGAATCTGACGGTGGTTTCTGCATATCTGATCTTCTGGGTAAAACGATGCCAGAAGAATCCGGAAATCTATGCGAAAAACTTTGGCGGAGAAAACACGGTAGAAGAGGGAGATGTTCCGGGCGCAGGTGAGTACCGTCCCATGACTGTCCGTGAGATCGCGATCCTCGTGATCTTTTTCGGAGCATTCATTTTCTTCGCGGCAGGCGGACCGACTCTCGGACTTGGCATGACACAGTTAGGCTCCATCATGCTGCCGGTTGCCTTCATCGAAGGTTTCCTTGCGCACTACGATATTGATGAGACCATGAGACGCTTCGTAAAAGGAACACAGGATATGTGCGGCGTTATGGTATTTATGGTCCTTGCCAGCGTTATGAGCGTTATTCTCAATAATTCCGGTATCCTTGACACGATCGTCTATTATATTTCAGTTCCGTTAAACCATATGAGCAGTGCTTTCGCAGCGATCGGAATGTTCATTGCGAATGGTCTGATCAACTTTGTGATCAACTCCGGTTCCGGACAGACAGCTGTTATGATGCCGATCATGGCCCCGCTTTCCGACGTTGTAGGTGTTACCCGTCAGATGGCAGTTTTAACTTTACAGTACGGTGATGGCTTCACAAACCTCTTCGCTCCGACCAGCGTAAACTTAATGGCATGCCTTGCGATGGCAAAGGTAGATTTAAAACAGTGGTATAAATTCCTGATACCGTGTTACGGTATGCTGTTTGTGATCATGATCGCATCGATCTTTGTAGGTACAGCGATCGGCTTCTAAAGGAGGAAATCAGATGGACACAGGGGAACTTATCAGAAGCTTAACAGATGAACTGGAACAGCATACGATTGAGATCAGGCATGAGATCCATGCAAATCCGGAACTCTCGTTTCACGAATTTGCGACAAGCAGGATCGTATGCCGGGAACTGGACCGTATTGGCGTTCCTTATGAGGAAAGTCCATGTAAACCGGGCATTATCGCAACCATCGACAGTGGAAAGCCGGGTAAATTCCTGATGCTGCGGGCCGATATGGATGCACTGCCAATTCAGGAAAAGACTGGACTTCCCTTCGAATCAAAGGTACCGGGAGTGATGCATGCCTGCGGCCATGATATCCACACCTCCAATCTTCTGACAGTAGCAGAGATCTTAAACCGGACAAAGGATCAGTGGAAAGGAAAGGTGAAGCTGGTATTCCAGCCGGCGGAAGAAAATGGCGGCGGCGGAAGAGAGATGATCAAAGCCGGACTCATGGATGAGATTCCGGATGCGTGCTTTGCGCTTCATGTGGAAAATGGGGTCCCGGGAAAGATAGTCGTTGGAAGCCGTTATCTGACTGCATATTCCGACAGCTATAAGATCACAGTCCATGGAAAAGCCGCTCATTCCTCCACCCCGGAAGAGGGTGTGGATGCTGTATACATTGCAGCGTCCATTGTCACAGCGCTCCACGGAATCATTTCCAGAAATCTTTCTCCGATGGACCGGGCGACCTTAAATGTGGGAATGATCCACGGTGGAACAGCGCCGAACATCATCGCGGATGAAGTGACGCTGGGCGTCATGCTGAGAAATCTCTCAAAGGAGTCCAGAGAAGCGATGATGAAAAAAATTGAGACGATCTCCAATGGAATCGCCGAGTCTATGGGGGGAAGCTGTGATCTGGCATTCCGTGCCGGTTACGCGGCAGTCTATAACGATGAGAAGTTCTCTGATTTTGTAGCGGCCACCTTCCGCAAATATGAGGACATTATCCATGAGGATCTCGGGGACGGAAAACCGGAAGATTGGCTGATTACCGGAGAACATCCGCTTTTAGGTGCTGAGGATTTTGGATTCTATTCCCAGAAAGCTCCGTCCTGCATGATATGGGTCGGTGTCGGTGGAAATTCTCCAAAACACAGTCCGGGATTCTGTATCGACGAGCGCTATATCAAGCTCTGTACAAGAGCAATGGCGATGACAGCGTTGGAGTATCTGACAAAAGAATAGACGATATATGAGGCAGGAGTAGGATTATGAGGATTCTACTCCTGTTTTTCTTATATTTTTCCGAAAGCGGCCAGCGTCATTCTTTATTTTAAATTGCTCCCTTGCATTATAATTACCAGGATGTTAAAATATCTCCTATAACAATCGAAGAGGCATCCGGTGCTGCTGCCGCTGTGAAAAAGTTCATGAGAACAGGCGACAGCAGGTAAAAGGGAAACAGGTGGAAGACCTGTACGATCTCGTCACTGTGAGCAGGGAATACAAGACCATGCGCGAAAGCGCGGTCACTGAGGAAGAAGGACAGTTGGATAAACTGTCGCGAAAGCTTTGGGAAGGCGGTTTTGTGTGATGATCTGTAAGCCAGGAAACCTGCCGGACTGCTGGTACAGGAAGAAAATTTCCAGATCACGAGGCATTGATCGTACCGTTTATATGTCGGCTGATTCCAGCGGACATCTTTTTCTGATGCATAAGCATTTCGGTATTTGAAAAATTCTCAGATGGAATATCTCCACACCAACTCCGAAGTTATAAATAAAATACAGCTATCCATCAGCCCTGTACAATTACCGGGTCGGTTACAGATAAGGATAGGCCGAGAGGCAAAACAACTCAATATTTACACAACCTGGAGGAGAACATGAAGAAGAAACATGCAAGTCTGCTCTTAGCGGCAGCAATGGCGGCATCCGTAATCTCAGGATGCGGAAATAGCGCGAACAACAGTGCGGCAGAGACAGAAAAGACAGAGACAATTGCAGCGGCAGCGACAAGTGCAGCGGAGGAAACAACAGCAGCCGAGGCAGCGGAAGACACAGAGAAAAACGAGACAGATGAGGTCGTTATTGCGACTCCGCGTGACGCTGTACAGGGAAGCGGAGACGCTTACTACTGTTGGGAAGGCGCTTATGTATGGGAAGCTCTCACGGCAAACAACGGCGGCGTGATCGATCCGTGGCTCGCAAAATCCTGGGAGCACAACGATGACTGTACCGAGTGGACATTCAACCTGCGGGATGACGCGTATTTTACAGACGGTGTCCAGTTTGATGCTGACGTATGCTTAAAGAATATCGAGCGTTGGGGTCATGGAATCACCTCCACATATACGACACTCAGTATCGAGAAATCGCTCCCGAACCTCGATAAGATGGAAAAAGTCGATGATTTCACCGTAAAATTCACCTTCACACAGCCGATCACAACGCTTGAGTATGTCCTTTCCGACTACGGTAGCCCGATGTACAGCCCGAACTGCTTCGACGAGGAGACGGGCGTGATCTCCGACTACGCGATCGGTACCGGTCCGTATAAGATCACTGACCATGTGGAATCCGAGTATGTGACTCTTGAGAGAAATGACAACTACTATGGCGAAAAGGGTAAAGTAAAGACCTTCAAGATCCGCTGCATCCCGGATGCAGAGACACGTGTATCTGCATTAAAATCCGGTGAAGTTATGGGACTTGCGGACAACGGCGCGATCACCATGGACGCTGCAAAGAACCTCTGCGACACAGACTCCAGCTTCGAGATGGACAGCACTCCGAGCCATATGACCGAGTATATCATGTTCAACGATAAAAATGAGTACCTTGCGGACAAGCGGATGAGAGAGGCATTCAACCTCGCAACAGACCGCGACAGCATCTGCAGCGTGATCTATGGCGGACTTTTACAGCCGGCATACTCCTTCTTGAGCACCCAGTCTACATTCCATCTGGATATTCAGGGAACTTATGACATGGAGCAGGCAAAAGCCCTCGCAAAAGAGGTTCTCGGCGACAAAACTGTGGACATGACCATGATCATCCGTTCCAGCACTGCATCTGACTACAACTGCAAGGCGGTTGCAGAGTATTTAAAGCAGGTTTACGCTGAACTCGGCGTCAACATCAACATCGAGATCGTAGATTCCTCCCTCTATAAAGAGAGACAGCAGGAAGGCACCTACGACATGACACTCACCGTATTCGGAATCAACAACGCAGATCCGACTTCCACATTTAAGCAGTACTTCGCAAGCGAAGGAAACAGCAACAAGACATTAAATTACAACTATTATAACGAGAAGATCGATGAGCTCGTTGCAAAAGCTCCGACGATCGCTGACGTGGAAGAGCGCAGCAAGATCTATGATGAGATCCAGCAGGAACTCTTCGATGACAGCGCATGCGTTCCGATCTGCTACCAGATCAACGTTAACATCCATAACAAAGCGATCACACACTACGCAGGAAAGACCTTCGGTGTCGGCCTTCCGACAATTTCCTGGGTAAAATAATATCTGAGAGCGATCCGGCGGGTCAGATATCCGCCGGTCAGGCAGATAAGACATGAATTTGGCAGGACTGTCTGAAAAAGGCAGTTCTGCTGTTTTTGAAAGGAACACATATGGCACTTTTAAAGTACATTCTGAAAAAAATGCTGATGCTCTTGCCGGTACTCGTCGGGATCAGTATCATTGCCTTTGCGCTTGGGATCATGTCGCCGGGGGATCCGGTGGACCAGGTGCTGAATCCAAATGGAAATGAATCCTACACGCAGGCGGAGTATGATGCCATGGCGGCAAAAATGGGCCTGGACCAGCCGGCGGTAGTCCAGTATTTCAACTGGGTCGACGGTCTGGTGCACGGCGACCTGGGCCGCTCATTTTTCACGAATAAAAGTGTCATGGACCAGCTCGCGAAGCGGATCCCGATCTCGTTAAAGCTGGCCGGTTTCAGCATGATCTTAACGATCGTCTTCGGCGTGGGATCTGGTGTCCTGATGGCGGTGAAAAAAGATCGGCTGCTGGACCATGTTCTGGGGACATTTTCCACAGTGGCCCTGTCCCTCCCCGGCTTCTGGATCGCCATTGTCCTGATCTTTATCTTTGCCGAACAGTGGAAGATCCTGCCCAGCAGCGGAATCTCTGACGGCTCCGGATTTATTCTCCCGGCAATCACGCTGGCACTCCCGAGTATCGGAGTCTGCGCGAGACTGACACGGAGCGCGATCCTTGATGAGATCGGACGCCAGTATATGACCGTGGCTGACGCGAAAGGCATGAGCCGCCGCCGCGCGGTGATCCGCCACGCCTTCGGAAACGCCCTGATCCCGATCATCACCTACCTGGGAAACCATATGGCGGGCATTATTGGCGGCGCGTCCATCGTGGAGACGATCTTCGCGATCCCCGGAATCGGAAGCTACGCTATCGCGGGCGTGCAGTCGAAAGACTACTATGTGGTGCAGGCCTACGTTCTGTTCTCCGGATGCATCTATGTGCTGACAAATATCCTGATCGATCTGATCTACATCGCGCTGGATCCAAAGATCCGTGCGGGAGAGGCGGTGGAATCATGAGAAAATTAAAAGCCCCCCGTCTGACCGTGAAGGCGAAGACCGGTCTTGTGCTCTTATTTATCATTCTTCTCACCAGCGTCCTGGCACCGGTTCTCGCGCCTTATGATCCGTTGGTATCGAACCTGTCAGAGGCGCTTCAGAAACCGTCGGCTGCGCACCTTTTAGGCACCGATAATATCGGCAGGGACACCCTGAGCCGTGTTCTCTACGGCGGAAGACAGTCCATTCTTCTCGCACTGGCTGCGACGGTGCTCTCCATGCTGCTCGGCTTTGCTCTTGGACTCTTCGCGGGATATTTCGGCGGCTGGATCGACGGAGTCATCACGACGATCTCCAGCATCTTCCAGGGACTTCCGGGCCTGACACTTATGATCGCTGTGGCAGGTCTCCTAGGACAGGGCGTAAAGAGCATGCTGATCGCCATCGTGATCAACTCCTGGGTAGGTTTTTCCAGGATCGCCCGTGGCGAGGTCATGAAATTAAAGCAGGAGAGCTTTATCAAGGGACTTAAGACCATCGGAGCCAGTGATCTCAGGATCCTGTTTCTCCACATTTCGCCCAATATCCTTGGAACATTATGCGTGCTCTTTGCCACAAGAATTGCCGGAAACGTGATCTCCGTGGCATCCATGAGCTATCTGGGTCTGGGACTCCAGCCGCCGACACCGGACTGGGGCGTTATGATCAACGACGCGAGGCAGTATTTCCGCCAGGAACCGCTGCTCGTCGTCGCGCCGGGGCTATGTATTTTACTGCTTTCCCTGAGCATCAACCTTCTCGCGGATGAGCTGCGTGACCGGCTGGATGTGAGGAAAGATGTCATGAAGAACATGTAGTGCCAGGGAAATGATCCGCTGTAAGCCCGCCTGAGAAATTTAACGCTTAACGTTGTTGAAGGAAGCTCGGATCACGAAAATTTATGAGCAGCGTGAGCGTGCAAAGTACAGGGGCTGATAGCAGATACAGAGCACAGAAAATGGGGAAGATTAAATGGAAGATAGAAAAGAATGGAAAACAGGAGAAAAAAGCGACATTGAGATCCGGAATCTCTCCGTCTCCTTCCAGGACGGCGGCGAGACGGTACATGCCATGGAGGGCGTCAACGCGTACTTCCCGGCGGGCAGTGTCACCGGTCTCATCGGGGAGAGCGGCAGCGGAAAATCACTTCTCGGCATGTCCATTTTAGGACTTCTCTCCGGTCAGGCGAAGGTGGAAGGAACCTGCATGTATAAGGGCATGGATCTGTACCGGCTGCCGGAAAAGGAGATGCAGGAGATCCGCGGAAAAGAGATCTCCCTGATCCCACAGAATCCCACGGAGTCATTAAACCCGATCCGGAGAATCGGAAAACAGCTCACGGAGTGCATGACTGTCCATGGAAACAAGGATAAAGAACTCGCAAATTCCCGGCGGGATGAGTTCCTGCGCCGGTTTGGATTCGCTGACCCGGACCGGATCAGCCGCGCCTACTCCTTTCAGCTCAGCGGCGGCATGAACCAGCGTGTGATTTCCGCCATGGGACTCATGAACCGGCCGAAGTGGGCCATCGCCGATGAGCCGACAAAAGGTCTGGACGCCATCTTAAGGCGGCAGGTCTACCAGGTACTGAAGGAGATCTCCGAGACGGACACCGAAGGAATGATCGTGATCACCCACGATATCGCCCTGGCGGGCGTGCTCTGCGACCGGCTGATGGTGCTCTATAAAGGAAGTATCATGGAGGTCGGGGACACGAGGACGATCCTGGAACATCCGGCTCACCCGTACACGAAAGGACTGGTCGCGTCGCTTCCGGCGAAAGGAATGAACCCCATCGGGCGTGCGATGAGAAAGAACGAAGGGAACTCCGGCTGCAGTTTTTATCCACGATGTCCGCATGCAACGGACGCCTGCAAAAACGGGCCGGTCCCGGAGGCAGAACTTCCGGATGGACGGAAAGTGAGGTGCGTCCTGTATGCTTAAGGTCAGTCATATCTGCAAGACATTTACAGGTGGAATTATAAGGAAGACCCGCGTGAATGCGGTAAAAGACGTGTCCTTTACGATCCGGGACGGGGAGACATTCGGAATCGTTGGGAATTCCGGCTGTGGAAAGTCCACGATCGCCAACATGCTGCTCTCCCTGATCAAGCCGGATTCCGGCACCATCGAGATCGACGGAACGATCCAGATCATCTTCCAACACCCGGAAACATCCTTAGATCCGGCCAAAAAGATCGGTTACAGTTTGGAAGAGCCGATGATCATACATAAAATGTATGATAAAGCCGGAAGAAAGAAACGCGTAAAAGAACTTTTGGACCGGGTAGACCTCGGGGAAGAACTTTTGGACCGCTATCCGCACCAGATCAGCGGAGGCGAGGCACAGCGGATCATGATCGCCAGGGCGCTCTCTTTGGATCCAAAGATCCTGATCTTAGACGAGCCAACGAGTATGCTCGACGTCTCCGTACAGGCACAGGTCATGACACTCCTAAAAGAACTTCAGGAAAAACTGGGTCTCAGCTACCTGTTTATCTCCCACGATCTCGATGTGGTCCGTTGGTTCTGCGATGAGATTGCGGTGATGGAAGAAGGAAAATTCGTGGAGACCGGCCGGACGGAGGATGTGATCGGGCATCCGAAGGCGGAATTTACGAAGAGGCTGGTGGAGAATTTTATATTAGAGTAGAAGCTGCGGTGCGGGAAAAAGTTCCTGCACCGTTTTTGTATGACGAGACAAAGCAGAAGATCATGAAAAGTCTGCCTGTGACATGAAAATATGTTGGGGCACATTATCTTTTTACAGATTGACATTTAATACGTTAAAGTGGTACGATTTCGACATATAGATCTATAATCCACGCAGCTGGAACAGGCGATGACCTGTTTGCAGAAAATAATAGACCTGGAGGAGAAAACTATGCTGAAATTTGACACGCTGAAAAACGACTATCCATCGCGAAGAAGCGTGATATACGGCCGGAAAGGCATGGTCTGCACGAGCCAGCCGCTGGCGGCACAGGCGGGGCTTGATATCATAAAACAGGGAGGAAATGCCATTGACGCGGCGATCGCCACAGCGGCCTGCATGACCGTGCTGGAGCCGACCTCCAACGGGATCGGAAGCGATGCCTTTGCCCTGGTCTGGACGAAAGGGGAGCTTCACGGCCTCAATGCCAGTGGAAGAGCGCCCATGGCGATCACGGCAGAGAAGGTAAAAAAGCAGGGATACACCGCGATGCCGAAGCGTGGCTGGATTCCGGTGATGGTCCCAGGCGCTCCTTCGGCCTGGGCAGAGCTCTCGGAAAAGTTTGGACGACTGACGCTTGAGAAGGTGATGGAGCCGGCAGTTACATACGCGAGAGAGGGATATCCGGTGAGTCCGGTGATCTCAAAGCTTTGGAACAATGCATACAAGGAATTTTCCGGGACACTCAAGGACGAGTGCTTTAAGCCCTGGTTCGACACGTTCGCCCGGGACGGACATGCCCCACAGCCGGGAGAGATTTGGAAATCGGAAGCTCATGCGAAGACGTTAGAAAAGATCGCGAAAACTCACGCAAAGGCGTTCTATCAGGGAGAACTTGGGGATCAGATCGACGCATATTCGAGAAAGACCGGCGGTTATCTCCGAAAATCGGACTTGGAGAACTACTGGTGTGAGTGGGTAAAGCCGATCCATGTAAATTACCGGGGATATGATATCTGCGAGATCCCGCCGAACGGGGACGGAATCATCGCGCTGATGGCGTTAAATATCCTGAAGGGATATTCCTTCACGGACCGAAGCTGTGTGGACACGGTGCACAAGCAGCTGGAGGCGATGAAGCTGGCATTCGCGGACGGCAACCGGTATGTGGCGGATCCGGAGTATATGCGCGCGCCAGTGGAGACGCTTCTGTCGGATGAATACGCGGCAGAGCGGAGATCCCTGATCGGGGAAATGGCGCAAGATCCGGAGCCAGGCGATCCGTTCCGCGGCGGAACGATCTATCTCTGCACGGCGGATGGGGAAGGAAACATGGTCTCCTACATCCAGAGCAACTATATGGGATTTGGCTCCGGCATCGTGATCCCGGGGACAGGAATCGCGCTGCAGAACCGCGGGGCAAATTTTACCCTGGACGAGGACATGGAAAACTGCCTGGGACCGGGAAAGAAGTCCCTTCACACGATCATTCCGGGATTTCTGGTGAAGGATGGAAAAGCTGTGGGGCCGTTCGGCGTCATGGGTGGTTTCATGCAGCCCCAGGGACATGTGCAGGTAATCATGAACACGCTGGATTTCATGATGAATCCGCAAGAGACTTTAGATGCGCCCAGATGGCAGTGGGTCGGCGGAAAGAAGATCCAGGTGGAGAAAACATTTCCGGCGGAGATCGTGGAAGAACTGAAGCGCCGCGGACATGAGATGGAAGTTCTGGAGAGTTCCCTGACCTTTGGCCGTGGACAGATTATCTGGCGGGATGAGAACGGCGTGCTCTGTGGGGCGACGGAGCCGCGGGCGGACGGTTCGGTGGCGGTGTGGTAATACAGCATCTCTGCCAAGAAAGAGCGAGTGGGAAAACACAGTAAAAAGCAGTTTCCTTTTTAAAGTGATTGTGGTAAACTCGAAATTAAGCAGATAAAGAACTGTTAGGAAAAGATACATTGAAATAGCATGAAAGAATATGGCTGTCAGAAATGGCAAAATGTAAGCCATTCTGGATATGAAACGGAAAGACAGTTCAGCAACGAAAACGAATTCGCAGGAGGAAGCGCAATGAATTTCAATGAAGCAGCGTTAAAGCTCCATGAGGAACATCATGGAAAGATCGAAGTTGTCAGCAAGGTTCCGGTAAAGACGAGAGATGACTTAAGCACAGCCTATACACCAGGCGTTGCGGAGCCGTGCAGAAAGATCCATGATAATAAGAAAGACGTTTACAAATACACCGCAAAGGGCAATCTGGTAGCGGTTGTCTCCGACGGAACCGCAGTTTTAGGCCTCGGAAACATCGGACCGGAAGCCGCTATGCCGGTTATGGAAGGAAAGGCAGTCCTCTTTAAAGAGTTCGGCGGCGTTGACGCGTTCCCGATCTGCCTTGACACCACAGACACAGAAGAGATCATCAAAGCAGTAAAATACATCGCTCCGTGCTTCGGCGGAATCAACCTGGAAGACATTGCTTCCCCGAAGTGCTTCGAGGTAGAGGCGCGCCTGGAGAAAGAGCTCGATATCCCGGTATTCCACGATGACCAGCACGGTACCGCTGTTGTCGTTACGGCAGCCCTCTTAAATGCATTAAAAGTTGTCGGAAAGAAGATCGATGAGATCCATGTCGTATTAAACGGACCGGGATCTGCCGGAACCGCGATCATCAAGATGCTGCTTGCGACAGGCGTAAAGAACATCATCGCATGTGATGAGAACGGAATCCTCTACAAAGACCGCGGAGTCGGCATTAAAGATCACAAGAAGATGCTCTGCGATATCACAAACCTTGAGGATAAGCGCGGAACACTGGCTGATGCCCTCGTCGGTGCGGACGTATTTATCGGTGTGTCCGTAGCAGGCGCACTGAAACCGGAAATGATCAAAACAATGGCGAAGGATCCGATCGTATTCGCAATGGCAAACCCGAACCCGGAGATCATGTACGATGAGGCGATGGCAGCAGGTGTAAAGGTTATGGGAACCGGCCGCTCCGATTTTCCAAACCAGATCAACAACGTCCTCGCGTTCCCGGGAATCTTCCGCGGCGCGTTAGATTGCGGCGCAAGAGACATCAACTATGATATGAAAGTAGCTGCAGCCCAGGCCATCGCAGAACTCGTAACACCGGATAAACTCTCCGCAGAGTACATTATCCCAGGTGCCCTCGAAGAAGGCGTTGCGGAGCATGTCGCAAAGCGTGTGGCTGAGGCGGCTGTGAAGTCCGGCGCGATCCGTAAGTAATAAAAAATATCAAATGATAAATTTCATAGAATGATCATGAAGAATACTCCTTCCGCATATACATAAGTGCAGAAGGAGTGTTTTTGATTATGGCAGATTATCGCAGACTGATTTCTTATATTTACGAGTACGAAGGAAAACAAAAAGGAAAAAATGTGGGATTCGCGAAGCTGGAGGCGCGGAACGGGCAGTGCAGGATCAATGTGAACGTGAAGCGGATCTATATGGGCGGAAACGCCATCGGAGTGTACCTTTTGGGGACAGGCGGTCGCGAGACATTTCTAGGGAATGTGTTCGTGCGGGGCGGAAACGGGGAATTCCGTGCGAATGTGGACACGAAGAACGTGGAAGGAACAGGAACAGGTCTTGATACATATTTCGGACTCTCGGTCCATGACGTGAAAAATTCCTGGCGGTGCTACAAGACGATCTGGGAGGACGCGCTGGCAGCAGAAGAGGGAAATACCGGGGAGAATCCAGTTCTTTCTGTGCCGAAATTTACTGCGGAGATGTTGCCGGAAGCAGAAAAAGAGATGACACCGCAGGCAGTCTCAAAAGTAGTAAAAGAGATCGAGGCCGAGATCGCCAAAGAGGAGGAACGCCGGGAACAGGAGGAAAAGACTGCGCATGCGGCGGAGCTGCGGGATGAAGCGCAGGAGACGGAAGAAGCTTCATCGGCACAGGGTGAGACAACGGTGCAGGATGATGCAGAAAAGGATGAGAAGCCGAAGCAGGAAGAGAATAGTGAAGAGCATGGGATGGTATACCTGTCGGAGGAAACCGAAGAGATCGACCAGGCAGAGGAAAAGACAGATCGGGCAGAAATAACAGAACAACCAGAAGAATCGCGTCAGGATCCGATGCGGTCGATGAAGAATGCAACGCAAAATCCTGTGGGTGGGCAGCCGGTAATGTCCAAGTCTGCTTCATCAGCGGAGACTCAAACTCAGATAACTGCCCCTGCATCGGCTGCACCATGTCCCTCCCGGCCGCAAAACAGCCAGACAGCGCGGACAAATGCCGCCCCAGCCCCCATGGTCTCCCCGGAACTCGAAAATCCGGAAGTCCTGCGCTATTTACAGGAGACTGAGGACCTTGCAGCGGACCCGGAAAAACTCTGGGAAGAACTAAAAAAATCATACCCGAAGATCCAGCCCTTCGAGTATGAGGACGGATGCGATATCTTAACGATCCGCCCCCAGGACATCGGAAAACTTCCACGGGAGTGCTGGATCCACGGAAACAACAGCTTTCTTCTCCACGGTTACTACAATTTCCGCTACCTGATCCTCGTAAAACTCGGCGGAAACAAAAAGAAAGCCCGATACCTCTTAGGGGTTCCGGGCCACTATTACAGCAGTGAAAAATATATGGCAACGATGTTCGGCTTCCCGAATTTCGTCCTCTCCAGACGCCAGCCCGTGGGAGACGGACGGTTTGGGTACTGGTATACGGACCTTAGAATACGTTGACGATCAGGGAAACGACGGTCTTTATGACTCCGGCCAGCACCATCACCCAGATCGGGTTCATTTTAAACTTCTGAAGCAGGACAACGCAGACAGCGAAGATCACAACAAGAAGCCAGTTTGTGTTCGCGAGGGCGACCGCTGCCTGACTGCCCCAGAACGCGGTGATGAGGATCGAGATCCCGGCAGAGGCGATCAAAGCGACGACCGCGGGACGCAGGGAGTTTAAGATCCCCTGTAAGAGTGCCAGATTTCTGTATTTTAAGTATAGTCTGGCGATACAGGTCACGATGATGCAGGACGGCAGGATGCATCCGAAGGTGGCCGCGAGGGCGCCCCCGGTTCCCGCAATCTTTGTTCCGACAAAGGTTGCGGAATTGATGGCGATGGGTCCCGGTGTCATCTGGGAGATCGTGATCAGATCCGTGAATTCCTCCATCGAAAGCCAGTGATGGGCAGTCACGACCTGTCCCTGGATCAGCGGCATTGCCGCATACCCGCCGCCGAAGCTGAACATGCCGATCTGCAGAAAACTCAAGAAAAGCTGTAGATAGATCATTTTTGTGCTCTCCTTTCCGCCGCAAGTGTCCGCAGCGCGCCGATCAGCCCGCAGGCGATGACAACGAAGACGACGTTGACATGAAAAACGCAGGAAGCAAGAAAAGCGGCAGCCATGATGCACATGGAGACGGCATTCTTCCCGTGGACAATTCCCGCCCCCATCTCATATGTCACAGAGGCGATCACAGCCCCGACACCGGCCTGCATGCCGGAAAGCATCTGGCTGACGATAAAGTTGTCACGGAACGCGTTGTAGCAGACCGAGATCAGGGAGATAACGAGGAACGGAGGGATGATCGTGCCGATGATCGCTGTGACCACGCCGGTCATCCCGGCCAGTTTATAACCGACCACGATCGCCCCATTGACGGCGATTGGCCCCGGAGCTGACTGCGCGATCGCAACAAGGTCCAGCATCTCGTTCTCCTCGATCCAGTGGTATTCATCTACAAATTTTTTCTTCATCAAGGTCACGATCACATATCCCCCGCCGAACGTAAAAGCGCTGAGATACAGGGTCGAGACGAAAAGCTTCATAAGAATTTTCTTTCTATTTTCCATAATCCTTCCTTTTAGCCGGGTATTCCGGCAGCAATCTGCATGAGCGGGCGGAGCGCGTGGTCCAGGAACGCCTGATAACCACAGAATGTATCACCAGGCATACATGCAGTTTCCCGCTGCATGCGTTTACATCCGCCGCCACAAAATTTTCGATACTGACAGGCGGAACATAATTCCGGAAGCAGATCTCTGACCTTACATGGAGACACTGCGGACTTTTCATAGATCGTCCGCAGAGAGTCAGAAACCAGGCTGCCGAGCCGGAACTGGTCGAGACAGTAGAAATCGCAGGGATAAGCGCTTCCGTCCGCTTCCACGACGATCTGGGGCTGGCAGTACCCGCTGATTCCGCAGGAAGTCACGAGCCCCTTTGCAAGCAACTGAAGAAGATCGTCAAATAGCTTGATGCTCCGGTAATTTCCCGTGGCGAAATCCCGGTACCAGAGATCAAAAAGATCAGAATAAAAGTGAAAAAAGCGTTCCGGGGTCAGGGCATATGCGGAAGAGCCGGGAGAATTGAGATCTCCAAGGCAGGGGGTAAACTGGATATAAGACAGATCCAGCTTTTTGATTTGTGCCCAGACCTTCGCGGGATGCCTTGCTGTCTGCCGCGTCAAGGTGCAGAGCACGTTATGCTCGATGTGATATTTCTTCAACAGGGAGATGGAACGAAGAACCTGTTCGTACGTTCCCTGTCCGGCTGTGTCGACCCGGACCGCGTCGTGGCTTTCCGGGAGAATATCCAGGGAGATTCCGATGAGAAACCCGTATTTGGCAAGAAACTTGCACCAGTCATCATCCAGAAGAATTCCGTTGGTCTGAAGGGTATAGTTTATATGGATATTTCGTTTTTTTCCCGCAATATACTGTACCAGATTCCGGTAAAAAGGAAGTCCCGCAAGCATCGGTTCACCGCCCTGAAATGACAGTGTTAGATAGTCCCCATCATCAAGATCTATAAATATATGATCCATGACAGCGGTCATTGCGGACTCTTTCATGACTCCGAAAGAGGAAACCTCTCTGAGACTCGTAATATCCGCATAAAAACAGTATTTACAGCGTAGATTGCAGAGTGAAGATGCCGGTTTCAGCATGATGGTCAGGTGTTTCATGGTTTTGCTCTCCTCAAAAACATTTTCCTTTTGGGCTCATTATGTCATAATTTCCGGATGGAACGTCCCTCATAGATCCGCAGATCCATGAGATATGAGTATCCGTTTCCGCAGTATTCATGATTCTGAATCATCTTTAGCAGGCGTTTGCCAACCTGAATTCCCATATCATAACCCGGATGAATGGAACAGGTAATTCCACTGCGTTCCCAGTCTTGACCGGAATAGTCAAAGCAGACCAGAGAATAATCGTTTGGGACGGATTTACCGTTTTCCTGAAGAAAATGCAGGACAGACTGCAGGATCATGTAGTTGCAGCAGACAATGGCGGTACACTTCGGAAGTCCCTTTAAGAACTTGCCGATTTCCTTGTAGAATCCATCGGCATGGGCTTCGTTGGAAATACACCATTTGATGTAATCATCCTCGAATTTCAGTCCTGCGCTGCGGAGAGAGCCTACATAACCACGGAACTTTTCAATGCTCTGATAATTGTCGTAGACGAAGATCCCGGCAATTTTTTTGTGCCCCGCTCTGGTTAAAAGACCGATCAATTCTCTGGCGCATTTGTAGTCATTGTTAATCACGCGGGGATAATTTAATTCTTTATAGTAGTTGTTGTAAAAGATGACCGGGATCTTTTTCGCAAAGATGTTCCGATAGCAGTCAAGATTGGGATTTAAGAGACTTGCCTTTACCCCGTCCACAATAAACCCGTCGAATCCCTGATGTGCTACCACATCGAGACAGTTTCTCTCGTTGGAAAATTTATTGTCTGTAAAAAAGATCTGAAGATCTACGTCTGTGTCAGACATCACATCACGGATCCCATCGATCAGGCGGGAATTTGCGTGAGAGTCCTGCCCTTGAAGGATCAGTCCGATCTTATATTCAGCGTTTAAACTTCTGGCGGGTCCGGAAACGGCGGCATCTTTATTGATGTAGGTTCCACTTCCCTTGACACGGGTAACGAGATTTTCCTCGACGAGCCGTGCCATGGCGGCACGTACTGTTTCGCGGCTTACATCCAGTCTGCGGCAGAGTTCATTTTCAGATGGAAGCCTCTGGTTGGAAGAAAATTTATTTTCATCGATGTAAGCCCGAAGCCAGTTGTAAATTTTATCGGCCTTTTTCCGGCCTGGCTGTATACCAGAATCAAGCATATGGAGTCCCCCCTGACAAAAATCCGGCAAAACACACTGACAGCATGTCCTGCCGGATGATACATCCCAGTTGTTTTGCGGCATTACGCCTGATCAACGATTACTGGCCGCGTATGCTCCGCTTTTTCGATCCATGCGAGCAGCTTCTCTCTCATTTTCAGACGAACAGAGTCATAAGCATGGTCATGGATCAGATTTGTAAGTTCATATGGATCCTTTTTTAGATCGTAGAGAAAATCGTCTGCGTAGAGGTCTGCGGACGCGTATTCCCCGCCGTTCTTTCCCGGCGCATATACCGCGTACATGTAGTCCTCGGTGCGAATCGAACGGCCGACACGGCTTTCGGAGATCTGTGAATAAACTTCGTTAGCTCTATTATCGGTCTTTCCCTGAACTACGTCAAGAAGATTCTCACCGATCATGGCATCGCCGACATCGACCCCGGCGATGGCTAAGATCGTTTTTGGAAGACTTTCCGTGCTGACGAGTTCCGTGATTTCTTTTCCGCCTTTGAACGCACCGCCGGCGATCACGAGTGGGACATGGGTGGCGGCATCGTGACAGCTCCGCTTATAATCGTCATAGCCGTTTAAATGCTCATCGGTGTTTCTGGTCTTAAAGTGGGAACCATGATCGGAGGCAAAGATGATCACTGTATTATCGTAAAGTCCCTCTTCTTTCAGGCGATTTACAAGTCTCCCGAGATTTTCATCAAGACTTGCGCATTGACCGAGGTAATCAGGATATTCTTCGGCAGCATTTCCCTTTAAAGCGGCGAGATCGCCCGGAAGAACGAAATCCTTATATTTTTCTTTGGAACCGGCAGGTCCTTCGTAATGATTGTGGTCGTTCTGATGATGCGGTTCAATCTGGGAAACCGTCATGAAAAATGGTTTTTTCCGGTCATACTGATCAAAGAACTGAAGAGCCAGATCTGTGATGCAGTCCGGACGATAGCCCTTAAAATCGATCTGGTTATTGTTCTCATCAAACACATATCCATCATATCCGTGGGAGGTGAATTCCAGCACATCGGCCGCCCGCCAGAATCCGGTATATCCGCCGCGGAGTTCCTTCGGCACAGCGGTGATCGTGTGATCGATGGTCGGCGGTTTTTCAAGCTCACCGTCGCTTGCGAGATGCCATTTTCCGATGTAAGCTGTCTCGTAACCGGCTTCCTCGATATAATTCGCGAGAGTTTTTACGTTCTTCGGAAGCATGATATTGTTGCGGAAACAGCCTGTTTCTGTCGGATACTTTCCGGTCTGGAATAATGCCCGGCAGGGACCGCATACCGGCTGCGGGGAAAAGGCGTTGTCGAATTTTACACCGCCCGCAGCCAGTGTGTCGAGATTCGGAGTGATATCTAACGGCTGTCCAAAACAGCCGCAGGTATCTGCCCTCTGCTGGTCAGTAAAATAGAAGATGATGTTTTCTCTCATGGTTAAGCCCCTTTCTGAACGTTCCGGTCCCGTAATTTGCTTCGGATGATCATTGCTACAGCGCCGATGATCAGGATGATAAATGCGATGCAGTATGGACTGCTGACAAAAATGGAAGGATTTCCTTCTGAGATCAGGAGTGCCCGGCGGAAGTTTGTTTCTGTCATGTTTCCGAGAACAAGACCGAGCAGGATCGGAACAGTCGGAAAATCGAGCTTATAGAGAAGCCACGCGATGACTGCGAACGTCAGGGTAACGGCAACGTCAAAGTAAGATTTATTGACAGAGTAAGCGCCTGCAAAACAGAAGATCACGATGATCGGAGTCAGGATCTCCTGCGGGATCGATACGACTTTGGCAAAAAGCTTTGTCAGATATTTGCCCTGTAAAAGCATGAACAGGTTGACGAAGAGCAGTCCGAGCATGATGGCGTACATGATATCGCCCTGGGTCGTGAACAGGCTCAAACCAGGATTCAGTCCATTGATCATAAGCGCGGAAAGCATGATCGCGACACAGCCGTCGCCCGGGATACCGAGTGTAAGAAGCGGGATCAGTGTAGCGCCGGTAACCGCGTTGTTGGCGCTTTCTGCCGCTGCGATTCCCTCAACAGAGCCGTGACCGAATTCTTCTTTATGTCTGGACATATTTTTCGCTACATCATAGCTGAACCAGGATGCCATGGAAGCGCCGGTACCCGGAATGATTCCGATGATGACACCGATGATGGAAGAGAGCAGCGCCGGGCGGGCCATGCGCTTGTACTCGTCCTTTGTGATCTTTCCGTCATCCATGATCTTTGAGGTGTCAAGCTTCAGACGGTCCGGTTTTAACTCCGCTTTTTTCAGGATCTCGATCAGGGCAAAGAGACCGATGAGGCAGATCGCCAGATCAAGTCCGAGATAAAGTCTGGAAATTCCGAAGGTAAACCGGTCATAGCTTGTCTGCGGGTCAGCGCCGATGCAGGAGATAAATAAGCCCAGGCAGGCTGAGATGATCCCTTTGATCATGCTTTTACCGGAGATTCCGGCGATGATCGTGAGCCCAAAGACACAGACAAGGAAGTACTCGGCAGTTCCGATGTTTGCTGCGACCTTTGCAACCTGGGGAGCCAGAAATAAAAGAGTCAGTGCGGAGAAGATCCCGCCGAAGGTGGACGCGTAAAGGGCAATCTTCAACGCTGCCTTGGTACGGCCTTTTTCTGACATCGGATGACCATCCAGCATGGTGGTCGCCGCGTGGGGAGTACCCGGTGTATTGATCAGAATTGCAGATACACTGCCGCCGTATCCGCCGGCACAGTAGATTCCAAGAAGAAACATCATGCCGGGGATCGCCGTCATCTTGTAGGTAAACGGCAGGAACAGGATGATGCAGAGAATAACGGTCAGACCGGGAATCGCCGCGAAGACGGAACCGATGAAGACACCCAGGTTGATCCAGATGAAATTCTCAACGGTAAACAGCATTTTCATAGCAGGGATGATATATTGGAGCATATTCTGTTCCTCCTTTCTAAAATTTTACGTTCAGACCGAAACGGAATGCCGCCCAGATGAGCACGGCCATTCCGATGGTGATCGCATAGTAGGACCGTTTTTTGCAGCGGAAATAGACAAGGAACGCAATGGAGCAGAAAATTGCTCCCAAAACAAACAGATCCGTGATCCGGCAGATGAAATAAGTGATAAAAAGGATCGTCAGGATCATGAGTGCCTTCACCTCAGTCAGAAGATTAAAGGTGCTGACTTGAACCGGCTGTTTTTTTGAAATTTTAATGATATTCTGGATGATGAGGACTGCACTGCAGATCATCATGAGTGAAAAAAGAAGCTTTGGGAAGACGCGCCCGTTTATGACATCATTTTCGGAAATCGGCACCTGAGATGGCAGCATGAAAAACAGGACAGTGCCCAGGAGAAAGAACAGGATGGATCCGGCGAGGTCGGTTGGGATCGAAATCTCTTTTTCCTTCATGCGTGTTGCGAGCTCATCTAATTTTTTCTCGTTAAACATAAGATTTTCTCCTTTCCGCGGAACGTGCCGCAGGATATCCGGAATCATAGAATAAAAGCGGGATGCCGCTTTTGCAGCATCCCGGTTTTGAAAAGTTACTTACTGGACAACCAGGTCTTTGTACTCATTTACGATATCCTGTACATTCTGGATATGTTCAAGAACCTGATCATTTGTCATTGTATCAACTTCAAGAAGCATCGTGTCGGAAAGCCACTCGGTAACGCTCTTATCTGCGAGAATCTTGTCATAGAGTTCTTTTAACTCGGCAACTTTCTTCGCGTCAGTACCTTTTCTCGCGAGGATCAGGCAGCGGTTTCTGAAGTATGGATAACCGTATTTGCCAACACCCTCAACTCCTGCGAACGGACCATCGGCAATGTCTTCACCGTCGAACGCGCACACGATGGTAACGCCGCCCTGCTGATAGGTTTCAAGGATCTGGGACTGGTGGGAGACTGCGAAGTTTGTCTCGCCCTTTGCAACTGCCTGTGCAGCCTCAGCAGCAGAGCTATAGGCAACGATCTTGATCTGGTCACCGTATCCCATTGAGCCGAATAATGCGGCTGCGAGGAATGCTTCAGAACCGGTTGCGCCGTTTGCGGCGATGGAGATCTGATTTCCTGTCTCCATGTATGTCTTCAAATCATCAATATTCTTGATATTGAGCTTGGAATCAGCAGACATAACGAAAACGGAAGAATACAGGTTTTCAACAAACTCGAAATCATCGTAAGTGAACTGCATCTTTGCCGGATCAAGAATGGAGGTGATGGAGAAAAGTCCCTCACCTGCGAAAACGAGTTCCGGATCGTTTGCTTTCGTTTCAGCAACCCAGCTATTTACCGTTGCCGCGTCACCCTTTACTGCGTCAGCGACGAGAATGATCTTATCAGAATAAGTATTTGAAAGACTTGCTGCCTTCTGGCTTACCATAGCAGCGACTCCGGAAGGAGCCCAGGGACATGTGACCGTCCATGTAACCGCCTTTTCCGAACATCCCACGAGTGACATAGCCACCGTCATAACGGCGAGACCGAGTGCTAATAATTTTTTCTTCATACTACCTCTCCTTTGTTAAAAATTGATGATTCATGAGTGCTTTTCTCGTATCTTGTGATACAAGATTAACATACTGGAAATGTGATTTTCAACAACTTTTGCCATTTTCTGGACAAAGTTGTATGTTTGTTGACGAATCAAACAGAAGCTGTAATTGAGATTGATATTTATTAGACATTCTGCACATGAAAAAGGGAAGAAGACCGGACATCGGGTGATTTTCTCTTGCCAGAAATCAAAAATACGGTACAATAAGAGGCAGGAGATAAAGCGACAGGAACTGGAGAAACATATGAGAAAGATGACGATAGAAGAACACTATATGAAAGAAGCGATCCGGCAGGCGAAAAAGGCGGCTGCGCTTAAGGAAGTGCCCATCGGCTGCGTGATCGTTTATGACGGAAGGATCATCGCGAGAGGATATAACCGCCGGACGGTAGATAAAAACGTACTGGCCCACGCGGAGATCATCGCGATGCGGAAGGCCTGCCGCATTCTCGGCGATTGGAGACTAGAGGACTGTACGATGTACGTGACCTTGGAGCCATGTCCGATGTGCGCCGGAGCCATCGTTCAGGCGAGAATTCCGAAGGTGGTGATCGGCTGCATGAACCCAAAAGCCGGTTGTGCCGGATCTGTGCTCGACATGCTCCACGAGGACGGATTCAACCACCAGGTGGAGACGAAAGTAGGACTGTTGGGAGAGGAATGCTCACAGATGCTGAAGGATTTCTTTAAGGCACTGCGGGAGGAAGGAAAGCGGAAGAAGCTGGAACAGGTGCAGAAAGAAGCAAATAAAGAAGAAGCTGAAGACAAGCAGGGTCTTAATTCTTAAATAATATTTGGAGTGCTTACGTTTATCAAAACCATGACAGCCCACAACAGCAAATTCATATAACAATGAAAATTACGGAAGAAAAATAAAATAAGTGTAACTATTCAGTACCTTCATAGTTACGTGCAAAAATCCATTCCAGATCAGCTTCACTGATGGGATTTTTGCCTTCCAGCCTATGTTTTCTTACGGTCAGCGCGGCAAGTGCGCAGACCTACTGAACAGTTACAAATAAGTTTACATAACAAAACCACCAACAGAAATGAATCTGTGAGGTGGTTTTATCTATGCAGACGATTATTCAAAATCAAATTGATTCAAAAAGACGATAGAAGTGTCCAAGGCCAAGAAGAGTGCTGATTCTATCACGCACTGATCTTCTTCGGCCGGTACCGGATATCCGAAACCTTATACACCGTGATAAATGCCTCCGGATCACTGGAACTGATATAGTTCATGAGTGCCTGATACTCACGCTTGTCCACGATCGTAATGATCTCATTGTGCTTCTCAAAATTGTAAGCACCGATCGCTTCATAGATCGTTGCGCCGCTGTGCAGATTGTTAATAATGAACTCGCGGAGTTCTTCCTCTTTCTTCGTGATAATGCAGACACGTCTCTTGACATTCTGGTCAAAAATAAAGTAATCGAGGATGATTCCGTTCACATATGTACCGAGCACACTGAGCACGACGGTCTTCTTGTCATAAACGAACGCGGAAGAAAGCGCCACGCACATGCCGGAGAGAGACATTGCCTTTCCGAGATCCACATGCAGGTACTTGTTCATGATCTTTGCAACGATGTCCAGTCCACCGGATGATGCATTCATGTTAAAGAGCATCGCGAGACCGATGCTGACTACCAGCACATAGCAGACCGCATCCAGCTCCTGACTTCCGGTGAGGGATGTAAAATCCGGAAAGATTTTCTCGAAAATACCTAAGAAGACCGGCAGCATGACACTCGTGTACACAGTTTTTGCGCCGAACTCCTTACCGCAGAAAATAAATCCGATGATCAGCAGGAGGATGTTGAGCGCCATCGTGATCACAGAAAGCGGAAGCGGGATAAAGTGGGTCAGAATAATTCCGAGACCGGAAATACTGCTGATCGATGTGTGGCTTGGTACCAGAAAAAAGAAAACCGCTATGGCTGTGATTGCGTCAGCCAGGGTCATGACAAAAATTTCTTTGATCAATCCCTTGTTGTTCATAATACAGAACCCTTTCCCATTTGTGATTTGGTGATCTGCTGTGAGCATTATGCGTTATGTCTTTCCCACAGCTACAATTATCGGTTCAAGTATATACTGGATGGACATGATATGCAAGAGAACGTGGTGAAGTGTGACTATGATAAAAGAATATGAAAGCAAGAAGACGATGTGGCTGGACAGTAATACTGCCTGAAAAAGGACAGAAAAAGTTAAGGAAATTTACAGGCGGAGGTAATAACTGTATAGTATTATAAATAATACAGACAGCTTTGCTTCATGCCGGATATGGCAACATCACGATCAAAACAGAAAGAGGGGAGATCATGAACGACAAAAAGAAGATCCTGGCGGCAGCAGGCATCCTTGTCCTTGCGGGAGCCGCTGCGACGGCATTTTATATATGGAAGAAAAATAAAACTCAGGTGGCGACATCAGTAAGCATTATCGGCGGTGCGGACGGACCGACATCGATTTTTCTTGCCGGTAAACTTGACAATTCCGCCGATGAAGGAACAAAAGCCGCAATTTTGGACCTCGAGACCGCAAAAAAACAGCCCTATGGTCAGGTAGTGGAGCTCGACTATGTGAGTATCGACAGGATCTCCCTCCACGGCTCCTTCGGATACATTGCTTTCGACATAAATGGCTCCGATGATTCTGCGACAATGGAGCCGGTGGCAGCCTACACCCTGGAAGAGGCTGGTCCCATCGTGACACAGGGCGATGAGTATACGGAAGTTCTCGGAAGCGCGGATGGCTGCGTGGTGGCACCGAAGGCGTATATGAAGGAAAAGAATCCGATGTACCTCTACTCCAACACCTATGGAGATGTGACGGAGCTTCCGGAAAAAGTCTGCAAGATCCTCAGAGAGAATAAAGAAAACGGCAGCTTCAAGGATGCATATCTGACGGACGACCGTCTGAATCAGATGGCATCGGATATCTACAACGAATATGGCAGCACACTGCTATACGGTCCGGTGGCGATCCCGGAGTTTGACAGCGAGGTCTACGGCTTCCTGGCAGCGGACGGTGACAATCTGGAAGATGTCTGGTACGGAATCTGGCATGCGCCGCTGGAGGACCAGACATTCCCAATCACAAAGATAACACTGTTTGATTAAAAATAGATATTTTATATTTAATACATACAATTTAAAGTCAGGAACGGATCAGGGAATTTTATAAAAATGAGAGCTTCAACGAGAGAATTTTCTAATGCTCAGACTTGATAAAAACTTGTTGGTATCATGCTTATAACATGATGCGGACAAGTTTTACTAACTTGACAAATTGTTGCCATCCATGTATACTTAACTGGTCCGCACAGCCGGGGAGATAGCGGTGCCCTGTACCTGCAATCCGCTACAGCAGGGGTGTTGTTCTGCCTCGGGTACTTCCTTGTGAAGCTGCCCCGGGTAAGCGGCGCTGACGTTTTGGTCTCGCGCAATGGGACTCTCTGAACCATGTCAGGGCAGGAATGCAGCAGCATTAAAGAGAACCTTCCATGTGCCGCGAGGGAGCCGGGACCGAGCTGGCTGCCAGGGTAACGTTCATGAGACGTATTCAAAGCAGAACGTGCGGACAAAAAAGGAAAGTTTAAGAGGTGACAGCTAATGAGAAAGAAATTTCTGTTATTGCTGGCGCTTCTTTTTTTATTGGCCGGAGTGATCTTTATCCTGCCCGCGGTGCGGGATCATGCCCCGGAGCAGACGAAAGAGAGTGCCACAGAAGAGACAGAATCAACAACGGAGACAGAATCAGAAACGCCCACAGAGACGGAAACAGAATCTGAGACCGAGACAGAAGAAACGACTGAGGAGGAGACGGAAGGTCCCGGAGACCCGGTGGACCGTGAAAAGGTGGAGACTCATCTGATTATTGCCTCTGACACGCACTATATGTCACCATCCATGACGGATTACGGCGCGGCGTTTGACAGTCTCGTAAATAGCAATGATGGAAAAGTGATCCGCTATCAGCCACAGTTATGGCAGGCGTTTAAATCGGAAGTCCTCGCAGCCAACCCTGACGCCCTGATCTTAAGCGGAGACCTGAGCTTAAACGGTGAAAAGGCAAACCACCTGGAATTTTCCGAAAAGCTCCATGAGATCGAAGAAGCGGGAGTTCCGGTCTATGTGATCCCCGGAAACCACGATATCAATAAGCCGGACGCCGGAGAATACTTCGGGGATCAGAGAACCGATGTGGAGAGTGTGACATCGGAAGAATTCCGGGAGATCTACGCGGACTTCGGCTATAACGAGGCGAAGAGCGGGGCACCGGATTCCTTAAGTTACCTGGTGGAGTTAAACGATACCACATGGCTCATGATGCTGGACACGACAGTCTGCGAGCCGGAAAATGAGGTCTACGGCGAGATCAAAGAGGGCACGCTCGAGTGGATGGAAGAATGCCTGAAGGAGGCGTACGCCGAGGGAATCACCGTGATTCCTGTGGGCCACCATAATCTCCAGCGCCTGAGCCGTGTCTACGTGGAAGAATGTGTGATCGAAAACTGTGACGAGGTTTTAGAACTCTTCGAGCGCTACCTGACACCGGTGTACTTCAGCGGCCATCTGCATACACAGAAGGTCATGAAACACCTGACGGAGCCGGGAATGGATTCAGATACATACGGAATCTGGGAAATCGTCAGCAATTCCCTGATCCTGCCGCCGTGCCAGTACGGAATTGTGACCTTGAATACGGACGGCAGTATCGACTACATGGCAAAGACCGTGGATGTTTCCAGCTGGGCGGCTGCGAATGGGGAGACGGATGAGAATCTTCTCGATTTCTCGTCTTACACAAAAAATTATCTGCAGACAGTCCTCAAAAACCAGATAGCCCGGAAGCTGGAAGATGTTCCGAAAGAATTAAGGGAAGTCATGGTCGATTTTTATACGGATCTGTATAAAGACTATTACGCCGGTGTGCCGATCAGCTATTCGGAGAAGAAAAATGAGTTCGGCTACGGACTCTGGGTCCGTTATATGGATCCCAGCACTGAGTTCCGCCAGCTCGACGGAATGATGCGCGACTCGATCTCGGCGAACAATCACGCGGAGATCCCGAATCCGATCCACTTGAAGCGGCCATAATATTACCGTAAGAAAAGAGAGATATAGCAAGTTATTCCTACCCGTGTACAGTAACATTTTCTGAACTGAAAATTCCGTACAAAGATTTTTTCCTTGCCCCTCTCTTTTCTTTGTATTATAATCTTATCTTGGATACATGCATTCATATTTCGACTGAAAGAAATCGGAGAAAGGACAAGACGATGAAGAGAGTTGGATTCCTTACGAGCGGCGGCGACTGCCAGGCGTTAAACGCAACGATGCGCGGAGTCGCGAAAGGTCTGTACCAGATCTACAAAGATGAAGTGGAAATTATCGGATTTGAAGACGGCTATAAAGGTCTGATGTACGCAAACTACCTGATGATGAAACAGTCAGATTTTTCAGGTGTCCTCACAAAAGGCGGAACGATGCTCGGTACCTCCAGACAGCCGTTCAAGCTGATGCGTGTGCCGGACGAGAACGGACTTGACAAGGTGGAGCTCATGAAGCACACCTACTATAAATTGAAGTTGGATGCACTTGTGGTCCTGGGCGGAAACGGAAGCCAGAAAACTGCGAACCTCTTAAGCCAGGAAGGACTCAATGTGATCGGTCTCCCGAAGACCATCGATAACGACCTCTGGGGAACGGACATGACTTTCGGATTCCAGAGCGCTGTGGATATCGCCACAAACGCCATCGACTGCATTCACACCACCGCGTCCTCCCATGGACGTGTTTTCATCGTGGAAGTCATGGGACATAAGGTCGGCTGGCTCACCCTTCACGCGGGAATTGCCGGTGGCGCGGATATCATCCTGATCCCGGAGATCCCGTATGACTTAAACAAGGTCGTAAAGAAGATCAAAGAGCGCACAAAAAATGGAAGCCGCTTCTCGATCCTCGCGGTGGCAGAGGGAGCGATCTCAAAAGAGCAGGCAGCCCTTTCCAAGAAAGAATATAAGAAATATCTGGAAGAACGCGCCACAAAATACCAATCCGTTGCATATGAGATCGGCGCGAAGATCCAGGAGATGACAGGCCAGGAGATCCGCGTGACGGTTCCGGGCCATATGCAGCGCGGTGGAACCCCGGTCCCATATGACCGCGTGCTCTCGACAAGAATCGGCGCGCATGCGGCCGACATGATCAAAAATAATGAATTCGGCAAGCTGGTCGTTGTAAAAAACAATGTGATCACGGATATCCCGCTGGCAGAATCTGCCGGAAAACTGAAATATGTGGATCCGCAGTCTGATATTGTAAAAGAGGCGAAGCTTATCGGAATCAGTTTCGGAGACTGATAGAGAATGTCATATCAAGCGTTATACAGGAAATGGCGTCCGCAGGTATTCGCGGATGTAAAAGGCCAGGACCATATCGTTAAAACCTTACAGAATCAGATCGGTTCCGGCAGGATCGGTCACGCCTATCTCTTCTGCGGAACCCGCGGAACAGGTAAAACGACGGTGGCAAAGATCCTGGCCCGGGCGGTAAACTGTGAACACCCGGTGGACGGAAGCCCCTGTGGGGAATGTCCAAGCTGTAAGCAGATCTTAGCTGGAACATCTTTAAATGTGGTAGAGATCGATGCTGCGTCCAACAACGGCGTTGAGAATATCCGTGAGATCCGGGAACAGGTCCAGTACCCGCCGACGGAAGGAAAATATCGTGTATACATCATCGACGAGGTTCATATGCTGTCCACAGGCGCGTTCAATGCCCTGTTAAAGACACTTGAGGAGCCGCCGTCCTATGTGATCTTTATCCTTGCGACCACGGAGGTTCATAAGATCCCGATCACGGTGCTTTCCAGATGCCAGAGATATGATTTCCGGCGCATCACGCTGGACACGATCACGGCCCGGCTGAAGGAATTGACAGAAGCAGAAAACATGCCGGTGGAGGACAAAGCACTCCGCTACGTGGCAAAAGCCGGAGACGGTTCCATGCGAGACGCCTTAAGTCTCCTGGACCAGTGCGCGGCGTTCCATTTCGGCGAGACACTGACCTATGAGCATGTGCTGGATGTTCTCGGCGCTGTGGACAACAGCGTATTCCGGGACCTGTTCCATGCGATCCGGGAGAACCGGACAAAGGACTGCATCCTGAAACTCGAGGAGATGGTAGTCCAGGGCCGGGAACTGTCCCAGTTTGTAGTGGATTTTATCTGGTTCCTCCGCAATCTGCTGCTTTTAAGGACAGCAGATGACGCGGAAGACCTTTTAGATATGTCAGAGGATAATCTGACACAGCTGCGGGAAGATGCGGCGCTTGTAGATGAGAATACATTGATGCGGTATATCCGCGTGTTCTCAGAATTGTCGAACCAGATCCGCTTCGCGAACCAGAAACGTGTGCTGATCGAACTCGCGTTCATCAAGCTCACAAAGCCGGAGATGGAACAGAGCATGGATTCTGTTCTGGAACGGCTGGAGAAGCTGGAGCGCATGGTGGAGGAAATGTCCGCGGGCGGTTATGTTCCGGTACAGACTGCCGGAATGGACGGCGATCCCATGATAAATGCCGGGCAGCAGATCCCGCCGCAGGCATACGCGCAGCCGGTCTACAGCGGCGCTGGTGCGCCGGGAAACGGCATGGTCCCCTCAGGGCAGCCGGCACAGAATCCGGCAGATATGCAGAACCAGCAAGGTGCGGGCCAGAATTATGAGCCGAGGACCGTATCCCTGCCGAAAGCCCAGCTGGAAGATCTCAACATGATCCGCAACGAGTGGGGAAAGATCGTCCGTGATATGGGCATGTCCATCCGCCCCAGTTTCCGGGAAACGGTCGTGGAACCGGCGGGTGACAGCTGTCTCTGCATCGTATTCAATGATCCGATGAATTTTGCCATCGGAAGCCGCCCGAGTGTTCTCGGGGACCTGGAACGGTATGTGGAGCAGAAATACGGAAAATCCCTGTATTTTAAATCCCGTGTCCGGGAGAGCGGGGAACGGATGGATACACGCTACATCAGCGATGATGAGCTGAGGGAAAACATCCATATGGATATCACGATCGAAGATTAGCCGCAGCAGCATGCTGCGATTAATAATAAAATATCCGGGTCGAAAGCTGAAAGCAGGACCCGTTACTCCCGCCTGACGGGAGTGAAAAATGGCTGTAAGACAGCCACATAGAAAATAATGAATATTCAGGAGGAATTACACCATGGCAAGACGTGGCGGTTTCCCGGGCGGTATGCCGGGCAATATGACAAATCTTATGAAACAGGCGCAGAGAATGCAGCGCCAGATGGAAGAGAAGACAAAAGAGCTTGAGGAGAAGCAGTACACAGCAACAGCAGGCGGCGGAGCTGTATCCGTTACCGTATCCGGTAAAAAAGAAGTTGTCGCTGTAAAGATCTCACCGGAGGCAGTAGATCCGGATGACGTTGAGATGCTTGAGGACCTTATTGTTGCCGCTACAAACGAGGCCTTCCACCAGATGGAAGCTGAATCCAGCGCAGTGATGTCTGAGCTCACAGGCGGTCTCGGAAACCTGGGAGGACTTTCCTTCTAATTATGGATTACTACAGCAGTCAGATATCAAAATTGATCGAGGAGCTGTCGAAGCTTCCGGGGATCGGAAACAAGACAGCCCAGCGTCTGGCATTCCATATCATCAACATGCCGGAGGAACAGGTAGAACGTCTCTCCAGCTCAATCCGCGACGCGAAGCACAATGTTCATTACTGTAAGGAGTGCTTTACCTTGACGGATCAGGAACTCTGCCCGATCTGCCGGAGTCAGACGAGGGACCACAGCGTGATCATGGTCGTGGAGAACCCGCGCGATCTGGCGGCGTACGAGAAAACGGGCAAATTCGACGGGGTGTACCATGTGCTTCACGGCGCGATCTCCCCGATGCTTGGAATCGGCCCGGGAGATATCAAATTAAAAGAGTTGATGATGCGTCTTCAGACAGAGGAAGTAAAGGAAGTCATTATCGCCACAAACTCAAGCCTTGAGGGTGAGACGACCGCAATGTACATAAGTAAACTGATCAAACCGACAGGGATCAAGGTGACGAGGATCGCCAGCGGCGTTCCGGTCGGCGGCGATCTGGAATATATTGACGAAGTCACACTTCTTCGGGCGTTAGAAGGCCGGGTGGAGTTATAAAACCGGCAGCTGGACAGCTGGGCGGTTTCAGGAGATGCGAAAGAAATGGATAAATACGAGTTTAATATTAAAGTTGAGCAGATCAAAAAGATGGTCAGCCGCGGAGACTACGGAACTGCGATGAAGATCGCAGATACCATTGACTGGCACCGTGTCCGCAACGCAAGCCTGCTGTCCATGATCGCTCAGATCTATGAGAAAAATGAAGAGTACCAGGAGGCGAAGGATATTCTGCTCCTGGCATTCGAGCGCGCGCCGGTAGGAAAGCGCCTGCTCTATAAGTTGGCGGATCTCGCCTTAAAGGACGGAAGTACCGCCGAAGCGGAGGCATACTACAGAGAATTTTGTGATCTCGCGCAGGATGATCCGCGCCAGTATCTGCTCCGCTACAAGATCTTAAAAGCGAAGAAAGCGCCGGTGGATCAGCTGATCCGCGCGTTGGAAGTGTATACAGCATCCGAGGTGGATGAAAAATGGCTCTACGAACTGGCTGACCTCTACCACAAAGCCGGGATCGAGGACAAGTGTGTAGCCACATGTGACCGCATCATGCTCTTATTTGGTCTCGGCAAATATGTGGATAAGGCAATGGATCTGAAGCTCCAGTACGCGCCGCTGAACAAATACCAGATGGACCTTGTGGAAAACAGGGACAAATACGAGGCAAAGCTGCGCGCTGTTGAGGAAGAGTACAGCGGAAATGCCCCGGAGCTGGATGATTATGATGAGGGAACCCCGGATTCCGAAGCTTCCAAGCAGGTTGCCATGCAGATTCATGAGGATGCCCAGGCGAAAAAGCTGGCAGACGAGATGTCCAGACTCTCTGAGGAAGAGGGACGGACTGCTGTTGTCGAGGAAGACGATGACATGGGTGCCACAAGAACCATCGCTGACTTAAGCCAGGTCCGCAGAGGCGGACAGGCGGCTGCACCGGAAGTACAGGAGGAAGAAAACACGATCCCGACCGGGGAAGAGCGTGAGATCGAGCGCCAGAAGCTGGCGATCCGCGCCGCAAAAGAGCGGGAAGAGATGGAAGAGGAAGCTCTCCGCCGTGCTGAGGAAGAGCGGGAAGCTGCGAGACGCGAGGAAGAAGAACGCCGTGCGAAAAAACAGGCGGAGATCGACAGAGAGCGCGCACGCAGAAACCAGGTCCGCAACATCCCGGCCCCGGAAGAGGAGGACGACGATGGAGAGCTGGAGCTGGAATCCCTGGATGACATGCTGGATACCAACAACCTGATGATCGAGGCGGAGACGGACGAGGAAGGGCTTTCCATGGCTGTCAACTCCTTAAAGGAGATCCACCGTGAGCTCGGCATCAAGAATCCGGTTGCAAAGATCAGCAGTGAAAAGTTAAATAAACGCGGAATCAGCGCGGTAGCCGATATGCTGGCAGGAAAAGACCTGATCATCCAGCATGCGGCAGGACTCACTGATGCTGTCCAGAACGAACTGGATGATCTGATGGAGAAAGACCGCTCCGGAATGATCGTTGTCCTGATCGATACACCGGAGAACCTTGAGGCACTCCATGCCCACAATACATCCCTTGCAAGCAAGTTCCAGTATATCGGAAGCGATGAGAACGCGTCTGCGCAGAAAGAGGCAGATACCGAGATGGAAGCTGCGCTGAAGCGCTCCACAGAAAAGCAGGAACAGATCGCCCGTGATGTGGTAAACGCGGAGCAGGAGACAGAAGAGGAGCCGGAACAGGAAGACGCTGAAGCACTGCAGGAAGAACCGGAGTACGAGAAAGAGGAAACGGACATCCTGGAAGAATCATCCGAGCCGGAAACAGATGAAGAGGACGAGGAAGAACCGGAGCCAGAGGAATACGTACCGCCGAAGAAGGCAAAACTCTTCGCAAAGCAGGAGAAACCTCAGAAAAAGGCGCCAGTGACTGAAGAAGAGCCGGAACTCCCGGAGGAGGCTGCGTCCGCAGCGGAAGAGGAAGTTGTTCCGGAAGACTACGATGACAAAGAAGAGATGGATCCGGATGAGTTCGCCCAGTACGCGTGCAAGTATGCGACGGAGATCGATTGCAGCATCACCGGAAAGAGCCTTCTCGCCCTCTATGAGCGCATCGAGATGATGGAGGAGGATGAAGTCCACTTGACAAAGGCAGCAGCCGTAGATCTGATCGAGGAAGCTGCTGACAAGGCAGAGAAAAAGTCTCTTGGAAAGAAGATCGCGGGACTTTTCTCTCCGACTTATACAAAAGAAGGTCTTCTGATCCTTCATGAAAAGGATTTCTTTGACTGATAAAGAGTGTGATGGGATCCCTGCGCACTGTTCTGGGCAAGCTCAGACGGCGCACAGGAATTCCGTGACATGCTTATAGGAACTGAATATATGCGCACCATAAGCTCATTGTTTTTGCGATGAGTGGGTGCGCAAATTTTTCACCAATACACACGAACTAATGTTTGCTGAACACAGACAAAACTAATGCGCATGCGGCCCTTTTGCAACAGATATTTTCAATTCCGGAGTATCGCCGTAAACAATGTTTTGCATGTGCGCTAGATTTCTTATAGGAGAAAAGATATGGAGATCAGGCTGATCGCGGCGGACATGGATGGAACGCTGCTTGATGACGAAAAAGGGATCCCGGAGGAGAACCTGCGCGCTTTCCGCGCATGCGCGGCACAGGGGATCGAGATCGTCCCGGCGACAGGCCGCACGATGCGCGGACTGCCGGATGAGCTTCGGAATCTGCCGGGCGTACACTATGCGATCCTCACGAACGGGGCACAGGTGGTAGACCTTGCGAAAAACGAGATCATCGACTCCTGCCGGATCCCGGTGGCTCTGGCAGAAAAGATCATGATGATGGCCCGGACAAGTCCGGATGAGATCATGTATGATGTATATGTGGGCGGAATCGGCTACACCATGCCGGAGTTCTACAATGATGTATATAAATATGTCTCATCGGAGGGACTGGCGGAGCTGGTGCGCAGAACCAGGGACACGGTTCCCGATAATATCGCTTACTTAAAAGAGCGGGGACAGGACGCGGAGAAGATCAACATGTTCTTCCGTGACATGGATGCCAGAAAGCGGATGAGAGAGGAACTCTCGAAGCTCCCGGGGATCCTTGTGTCCTCATCGATCCCGAATAATCTCGAGATCAACGCGGAGGGAGCTGATAAGGGCGGAGCGCTGCTCCGTCTTGCCGCACGTCTGGGAATCGCCAGAGAGTCCACCATGGGCTTTGGAGACGGGGAGAATGACCTCAGCATGATCCGCATGGCTGGAATTGGCGTTGCCATGGAAAATGGCCATGAATCCGTAAAGGAGGCAGCAGATTATATCACGAAGACCAACAATGAGGCAGGTGTCGCGAAGGCGCTCTGCCATTTTACAGGAATTCAGATATAACAGGAATGATAGGCATATGAGGACTTTCAGGTAATAGACGCGGCGGGGTATCTGGATCATCCAGGCTTTGTCTGTTTTACGGAAGAACTATGCACATATGTGACAGGAGTAATAATGGAAATAATGGAGATTCTATCCAGCCGCTGGCTGGAAGTGGCTGTAGCGGTATATCTCATCGGGATGATGCTCTACGGTCATTACAGAGGTTTTATAAAAATAGCAGTTTCCGCAATGTCCCTTTTCATCACGCTGTTTGCAGCGCGTGTAGCGATTCCACAGGCGGCAGCCTGGCTGGAACATAATACGGCTGTATACGAAACGATGAAGGAGAGTGCTTTGAAGGCCAGCGGCCTTGATGAGAAGATGGAAGAGATGGCTCAGACAGCCGGTCTCGCGGGAAAAGCCGGGGAACGCGCGGTCATAGAGAGCCTGGAGATCCCGGACCAGATCAAAAAGCTTCTGATCGAGAATAACAACGGAGAAATATATCAGGAAATGGGCGTCCAGATCTTTGAGGACTATGTGGGAAAATACCTTGCAGACCGTGTGATCCGCGTGATCATATTTACGGTGCTGTTTATAGTATTCTATGCGTTCCTTCATATCATCATAGTCTGGCTGAACCTGATCTCCAGACTGCCGATCCTGTATGGGCTTAACAAGATCGCCGGTGCGGTTCTGGGACTCGCGGAAGCACTGATCTTTATATGGGTGGGCGCCCTGGTCCTTACCCTGTTTTCAGGTAGTGAGATCGGAAAGAGCATGACCACCCAGATCAATGGAAGTATCTGGCTGACGTGGCTGTATGACCACAATATGCTTTCCTACCTTGTAGTCGGTCTGGTAAAGTCTGTCCTGTAACGGGAGTAGATTAAACGGAGGAATGCCATGAAAAAAGGAGAAAAAACCAAACGGCATATTTATGAATGTGCGATTGAATTATTCCGAACCAAAGGATATGACAAGGTTTCTGTAGATGAGATTGTTAAGTGTGCAGGAACGGCAAAAGGAACCTTTTATATCTATTTTGAGACAAAAGCGGATGTTCTCATTTACATGCTGAAAGCATATGATGATTACTATGACAAAGTTGCTTCAGGTTTCTTGCCGGAGATGGGAGTTGAAGAGCGACTTCTCGTCATTACCCAAAGTTCCAGTGAGTTTACGGAAAATGTGATGGGGCGGGGTGTTATACGGGTCTTGTATAATAACCAGCTGATGGAACAGGGAAATGGAGATCTTTATACAAAACGTGCATTGTACCGGGTTGTGCACGAATTAATTGAAGAAGGACAGAATATGGGAATTTTTTCGGCAGAGGAAAACAGTATTGTGCTGACAAATCGATTTGTCACCTGTATCAGGGGAATCTTTTTCGAGTGGTGTATACAGGGAGATGAGTTTGTTCTAAAACAAGAATGCGAAAACTTTGCGAGGATGTTTTGCCGCGCAATCCGCAGGGAAAGTAAGAATATCGAGTCTAAATAATGAATAACAAGAGGAGCTGGGTATAGAAAGAGATTCTATACTCAGCTTTTTTAGTAAATATGAGCAAAATATAAAATGACCAAAGTCATAAAATGGTTGACAAGCGCAAGTCGCAGGGGTATCATAGATAAAAAATGACTGTAGTCATTTTTGAAAATACGAGGAGGATGTTTGTATGAACAACACTGTGGAGAAGAAAAAAGGAGGAAAGATCCTGGATGTGATCGAAACGGTCGGCAATAAGCTGCCGCATCCGTATATTATGTTCCTGTGGCTCTGCCTGATTCTTGCTGGAATCAGTACAGTGTGCAGCCTGGCAGGAGTTCAGGTGATCAATCCGACAACTGGAGAAACTGTTCTGGCAAAAGCAATTTTCAGCAGAGATGGAATTGTATGGCTGCTCGAAAATTTACTAAAAAATTTTCAGGGCTTCTCAGCACTTGGCCTGGTACTTGCCATGCAGATGGCAATTGGATTTGCTGAAGGAGTCGGATTATTGACTGCAGCTATGAGAAAAGCGATTCTTGGAGTACCACTCTGGGCATTAACTGCAACCGTGTTATTCCTTGGAATTAATGGAAGTATTGCTTCGGAGGCAGCGATCATTGTTGTTCCGGCACTGGCAGCCGCAGCATTCCAGGCTGTTGGAATGCACCCGATCGCAGGACTTCTGGCTGGTTATGCGGCAACAAATGCAGGATTCACAGCCTGCCTGATCGTATCAGGAACAGACGTACTCCTTTGCGGTGTTACTGAACTGGCAGCGCAGCTTGTAGATACGTCGATTACAGTTAATGCAACTGCCAACTGGTATTTTATGATCGTTTCCGTGTTCATGCTTACCGCAGTTGGTGTTGTTGTAAACAAATATTTCATTGTTCCGCGTCTTGGCAAATATAATCCGGCAAATGGAGAGGCTGGGGCAGCCGATGCATCGGGGGAGATCACACCGATTCAGGCTGGCGCGCTGAGAGCGGCTGGTATTTTCAGCATCGCCTATATTGCTCTCCTTGCCATACTTACAGTTCCGAAAAACGGCTTTTTCAGGGGCGAAGACGGCTCTGTTTTAAATGGACCTTTGATTACGGGACTGGTAGCGATCCTGATCATCTATTTTATTCTGGTAGGTATTGTCTACGGATTAAAAGCAGGAACGATCAAAAGCAGCAGTGATGTGCCAACGATCATGGCGAAGTCGCTGGAGGGAACCACAGGATATATTGTGCTGGTATTTGTAATTGCACAGTTTATCAACATGTTCAATTATACGAATCTGGGAATGATCATTGCGGTCAAGAGTGCGGGTGCATTGCAGGCGGCAGGATTCACAGGGATCCCGTTAATGATCTTCTTTATTCTCCTGTGCTGTGTGGTTAACCTGTTTATGACAAGTGGTACAGCAAAATGGTATATCTTTGCGCCGATTCTTGTGCCAATGATGATGATGCTTGGATATAGCCCGGAATTTGCCCAGGTTGTATACAGAATCGGAGATTCCACAACGAATGCGATCACTCCGATCTATCCATATATTCCGATTGCGATCGCAATGGCTAAGAAATATGATAAAAACTTTGGAATGGGATCTTTGATTTCCATGATGCTCCCGTATTCAGTTGCATTCTTGCTGGGATGGATCGTTCAGATGGTGATTTGGGTAACATTAAATCTTCCAATTGGACCAGGGGCATATGTATTTATGTAGGAAAGGAATGTTGCGAGTCGCGCAATAGATTTTGAAATGAAATATACAGAGATATGTAATGATAAATGGCTGTTTATATGGGTCGGACTGTTGCTCTTTGCGGTAATAGCTCAATGTATGCTCTTCATGAGCAAAGCATGGAAACACGGCATGGAGATCGGTCTGAAACAATCGCAGCTAAAAAAAGGTTTAAAGACAGGGATCACGATCAGTATCATGCCAACACTTCCGGTTTTACTGGTGTTGTTTTCGCTCACACCACTCCTGGGAATCCCGCTTCCGTGGCTGCGTCTTTCGGTTATCGGTTCTGCTTATTATGAAACATATGCAGCAACAACTGCGTTATCGTGCCTGGGAGAGACATTCCAGATCAACGGGTACAGCGCGAATGGATGGATCGCGGCCTTGTGGGTAATGACGATTGGAGGAAGCGTATGTATTTTATGGTCGGCATTTGCCATTAAACCGATTTCGATGCTTTATGAAAAAGCAGAAAAGATCAATATTAAACTTGTTCTGGCGGTAGGAAGCGGATGCCTGGTAGGTGTTATGGCCTATGTATCAGTGTCATATGGTTTCAGCGCCATGTCGACGAAAGGCGTTGTATTCTGCATCAGCTTTGCTGTAGGAGCATTTCTTATGCTCGTTGCGAACAAAGTAGAAAAGGCAAAATGGCTCACAGATTATATTATGACGATCAGCATGCTTGCGGCAATGGCGGCAGCCTGTGTTATTTTTTAGGGGGCAGGAAAAATGAAAAGCAATTATCAAAAATGGATCCATAAGTTCGGAATTTCGACAAGCCTCCTTCTTCTTGCGGCAATGATAGGGCTTCCGGTAGCAGCCAGTCTTATTTACGGAATTTGGCCGGACTTTGGAGAACTATGGCCTGGATTTGTTGCAGTTGTTTTATTTATGGCACCATATCTTCCATCGGAAACGATCGGCTATATGTCGGTTATGGGACCAGGAGCATTATACCTTTCTTACATTACCGGCAATGTCACCAATCTTAGAATGCCTGCTACGATTGGCACAATCAATGCACTGGGAATCAAACCGAATACGGATGAGTGTCATACGCTGGCAATTATTGCTTGCGGCGCTTCTGTGATCACATCTATAGTGATTGTTGCACTCGGGGTCGTTGTATCAGGACCGCTTACCCCGATTATCCAGGCACCTGTTCTCCAACCTGCATTTGACTATGTAGTTCCGGCGCTATTTGGAGGACTTGTGGCTCAGACTGTGATAAAAGGGAAAAAAGAAATCTTTCACTATCTGATTCCACTGGCAGTCTGCCTGTTCTTCTGCTACTGTACAAAAGTGGCAAGTGCATATTATATGTTGATTGTGATTGCCGTGTCAGCAGCGGTCGCGGTAATGGATTATCTGAAAACAGAGAAAAAAGAGGAAAGGGGAGAGTAGATATGCGATATCAGGAATATATGGATATAATCCGGACGGTAAATGACCGTTTTCGCTATTATAAGAGTATAGAATCCCTGTTTGAACTGGATCAATGGTCCGGTCTTCCGGAGCTTGGAGGCGCGTATCGCCAGCAGATGAGCGCTTTTGTCGGGACACAGAAGGCGGGGCTGTTTCAAACAGAAGATGCGAAAAAGGCCTTTGAATATTTTGCAAATATAGATGAAGGACAAATAGAGGACCCAATAGAACATGGACTGATCCGGACATTTAAAAGCAGGTACCGGAATGCTGTCCGTGTGCCGGAAGAAACGATGAAACAGTATAATCTTCTGCGTGCGGATGTGATGTCGGCATGGAAACATGCACGGGAGCAGAAAGATTATCATGTGTTTGAACCGTGGCTGAAACAGGTATTTGATCTGAAAAAGAAGATTGCCCTAGCGATAGATCCGGATGCCCCTGCGTTTGACACGATGATCGGAGCTGTGGATGAAGGTTTGAAAAGTGCAGACGTAAGCAGAGAATTCGATGTATTAAAACGGGGAATCGGAGAAATTCTTGACAAGATTACAAAAGCAGATCTTGGAGTAAATGAAGAAATATTTCTCAGAGAAGAGGACCCGGATGAAATGTCTGCATTTGGAAGACGATTAGCAGCGGAAGCCGGATATGATCAGCGAAAGGGTGGATTTAATGACAAGGTTATTCACGGATTTACGTCATTTCTTGGACCGCAGGATGCCCGCGTATCAACACAGAGAAGCGGAAGTCCACATCTGATCTTCACCTGTCTTCATGAAGCGGGACATGCAATGTTTTCCAGCGGCGGAAACGACCAGGTCAATGCAGCAAACATGTGGGGAGGAATAGAAGGCAGCTTTCACGAAGCAAATGCCAGATTCTATGAAAATATCGTGGGAAGAAGCAGGGAATACTGGGAGTTTTATTATCCACAATTTCAGAAAGCATTCCCATTCTTCAAAGATATAAAAATGGATGAATTTTATCGTGCCATGAATACAGTCCGTCCAAGTCTGCGCAGAATTGGAGCAGATGAAGTTACATATAGCCTTCATGTTATCTTGCGATATGAGCTGGAACGCGATTATTTCAGCGGAAAAATAGGAACGGAAGATCTGAACATTGCATGGAATGATAAATATAAAAAATATCTGGGAGTTTGTCCTGAAAATGATACTGAAGGAATTTTACAGGATATGCATTGGGCTGGAGACTATATTGGATATTTCCAAAGTTATGCTTTGGGAAATATTTATGATGGACAGATTCGAAAGGCATTGTTATCAGAAATTCCGAATCTGTATGAGCAGATACGCCACGGAGAGTTTGACAGGCTGAACATGTGGATGAAGGAACATATCTGGCAGTATGGGTGCTGTTATACATCGGGAGAAATGTTGAAGCGATTGACAGGAAAAACATTGGACGCTGTGCCATTCCTTGACTACATGAAAGAGAAGTATGCGGACTTATATGGTATTCATATATAAAAAGGACAAGATAGTTTGATAATAGGGATTGCAGCAGGAGAAAACGTTGAGCTGCAATCCCTGTTTTTATAGTGTAAAAGAGCAATTTGAAATTGCTCAAATGATGGCTTGAAACCGAATTACATATATTGTATGCAAAACAATTATGAACCGCAATATGTTGTAATTGCACAAACAAAAGAAAAAACTTTAAAAAAACTGGAAAAAGTGTTGACTTTTCCGTGGGAATTTGTTATTATAATACTCGCCTTGAGCGACAGGGCAAAACTTATTAAGAGTCATTAAGAAAACTTCTTAATCGCTCGAAAAAAGTTTTAAAAAGTTCTTGACAAACCGGAAACGGTATGATAGAATAAACGAGTTGCCGCTGAGAACGAAAGCGACAACGAAACAAAGTTCCTTGAAAACTGAACAGTATGTAAAACCCTGAAAATTCTTATAAAAATGGTCTTTGGTTTAGACCATGAATGAGAACATTCAGAACAAAACCTAACAAAACAGTAGAACGGTTTAAAAATTAGCCAAGCTAAATTTTGAACCTGGATACAAACACTTTAACATGAGAGTTTGATCCTGGCTCAGGATGAACGCTGGCGGCGTGCCTAACACATGCAAGTCGAACGAGGTAAATAAGATGAAGTTTTCGGATGGATTCTTATTTACCGAGTGGCGGACGGGTGAGTAACGCGTGGGTAACCTGCCTCATACAGGGGGATAACGGTTAGAAATGACTGCTAATACCGCATAAGCGCACAGTACCGCATGGTACGGTGTGAAAAACTCCGGTGGTATGAGATGGACCCGCGTCTGATTAGGTAGTTGGTGGGGTAACGGCCTACCAAGCCGACGATC